>Ga0209489_101191_pt1 | contig 52965 bp, 33 predicted proteins | sample SiratrowhiteBW_FD_187527 | JGI IMG/M metagenome (GOLD analysis project Ga0209489, IMG submission 187527) | Root nodule microbial communities of legume samples collected from California, USA - Siratro white BW (SPAdes) (version 2) | ecosystem: Host-associated > Plants > Roots > Nodule | place...
ATTGACACATGAAGTTTGATGTATTATTCCTTTATTGCTAAAAAAATTAGTCATGAAAAATTCAGTTCCATTATCACTTCTTATTACTTTTATTCCTGTCTCAAATTGTGTTTGAATAAAAACAACTAAATCTCCCAAAATCTTAACAACTTCAGATTTTTGTTTTAAAGGAAAAGCCCAAGTACCTTGAATAATCATCAACTATGGTAAAAAAAATATTTATGATCATGTAAATGAGTATGGTCCCCACACATCAACATGAATCAAATCAAAACATTTTTTAGATTTAGATGAACTAAGAGGAAAGAGAAGTTTTTTTTTGCTTTGCAAAATGACAAATGTCACAAATGAAAGATTATTATATTTAACAAAAGGAAATTCATTTTTGACAACATTTAAAGATTTGTTTGAAACATGCCCTAACCGAAAATGCCAAAGGGTTTCGAGATCACTAGCAGTGAAATTGACAATATTGGTGATATGTGGAGATTTGACAAGTTTGATTTGAAGGTTTTGATAGGAAGGGACCCTGAGTATATAAAGTCTATCTTGCATCTTAGCTGATCCAATCATTCTCAAGGAGGTTTTGTCCTTAATATGACAACCATTAGAATAAAAAACAATCACACAAGACAAATTATCAATTAACTTTGCTATTGAAAGAAGGTTAAAAGTGAAGTTAGGAATATATAAAACATTATCTAAGACATGATATTTATTGATAAAAACACTTCCAGAATAATTTGCAAAGACTTATTTCCGTTTGATAATTTGACAGAGATAGGATTAATTTAATGATATGAAGTGAAATGACTCAAGGATGAACAAATATGATCAGTAGCACCACTATCAATAATCCAAGAACTAAAGGAAGGGAGAAATTTATTACCAGTGTGTGTTGTTGTGTTGGAAGGAATACCAGATATTTGATTAGAGACATTACTGGATTTAGACTATTGTAGAAGGGTTAACAATATTTGATACTACTCTGGAGTAAAACCAATATGATGAGAATGTACCTCTGACCTTGAACCTTCATGATTATGCTGATTATTATTACAGTCTGCTTTATGATTTTTAAACTTAAACTGAGGTGGAAAACCATGCCTTCTATAGCTAGCACATATCAATCACATGTCCTGTCTTTCCTTAATGACCGCAGACATTAGAAGTATATCGTCTTTCAAAACTACTTCTATTAGTATCATTCATTGCTTTTGACTGATCACCAAAAATTTGTATCTCTTGTTGTGTACCAATATAACAAATCATATGTTGCTGAGAACTAACATGATAAGGTGAACTAAAATATTGTGAGAGATCAATAATTTCGGCCATGATAAATGTAGCAACCAGAGCTCTCAAATTAGAACTCTGATACCATATTATAAAAAATAAAGAGATGAACAAAGATGAACAAAAATGAATAAAGGATATGAGAACGAAAATATTTTCTCTGTTTTTTTTGTATATTTAATCAAAAATAGAGAACTGAATATATACAAGTACTGTACCCATTCTAGGTATAACTAAATAAAGAAAACAATAAAATTATTACAATATGATAATATCATAAAAACAAATATACAAAATTGATGATAATTTGATTCTACCATAAAGACAAAATCACATAATTAGTTTCCTTCTAGAAGCCTTCTATCTATATCCCCTGAAACATATTGTTTAACTAACGTGAAACCCTTTGATTTGCTTAAAATACTTATTTTTCTTTTATTTAAGTTAGAGAATATTTTTCTCCTTAAAGTGTGTTGTTTGGTTTATCTCTTACTTAATTTAAGTCTCTTTTGACTCCCTTAAGAGTTATGATTCTTGGATGAAACAATCCTTACAACTTAGCATGAAAATCTGTTTTCTTTTCAAGTAGGTTTTATCTTACTTAGATCTTAGGCACAAATAAATGAATTGAGTACATACTGCCTTTTTATTTTCTGTTTTTTGGCTGCATTTGCCCACTGTCATTTCTTCACGATGAAGACTGTAGTTTTTTTATTGATAAACTTGGTTTATAGAAAGGATATGGGTTGCATACATGTATTGCATACGAGTTTGAAATCAAATAGCTTCAATTTCACTCATTTCTTTTCCAAGATTCGTCTATTGTGTGGTGAGGTCATTGATATTTGATCCCAATAACGTACACTTGTCTGAAACTTGAATGGTGCTATTGTGGAATAATTCACATTGTACATAGAAAACAGAATTCATGTAGATTTTGGTATTAAAGGAGTAAAGGAATAGAAACCTTATCTAATATGATTTGATTGAGTTGATATAGATAATCAAACAACGCCCAATTCTCAGAGGCACAGAAGTCATAATTTGTTATTATCAAGACTTTTAATCTGTTTATTTTCTTAACGTGTGGTATCCATGCCAACAACCATGATGATCACTAAAATCATTTAGCTTGGGATGTAGAACTCCCTCATTCCCCTCCACGGAATCTTCAAGCAATCGACTCCACGATATCTTTTATATTCTATCATTAAATTTCCAATTCATACTTCAAAACTATATCATCACTCCAAAAATGTAGACAAAACAACAACACAAGCTCGTAATAGCTTTGGTTCTCAGAATATAATATACATTGCCTCCAAATAGCGCCAGCTACTTGAAGTCACCCTCTCAGTTTTTATACTCTTGATTGTGTTGCCAAAACCAAGTGCCAGGATGCAAATTAAAAAAGAGATTCTAGATTGAAATCAGTTAGGACTTCAACTAGCTCTAGACCACTAAACATAGGTACGAAAGGTTCCCATAATGCAGCCTTCTCTTGATCGCATACTACCACACTTAACTTCACAAGCTCCGTCACTGAGTATGGCAAATCAGACAATCTGGTGCAACTTGTGCAATTGAACCTTTCCAAACTACGCAACTCCCCGATGTTCTCTGGTAAGTTACCAAGGCTTGCACAGTTAGAGATGTCAAGAAACTTCAGTTTATCAAGGCTTGTGATGCTCTCTGGCAACTCCTTTAATTTAGTGCAAGAAGAAAGCCTCAGTGCTTCCAAATTCACCAACTTTCCAATTCCCTTAGGAAGTTTAGAAAGCTCATGGCAGTTTGTGATGCTTAGCTTCTTCAGGGATACAATATCAGAGAGCCCATCTGGCAATTCCTCCATATCACAGTAATCAATGTTCATCTCCTTCAAATTTGGCAGCAGATCAGAAATTTTGATGGTGCTATTTTTGAAGGCTTTATTCACATTGCACATGAATAAAGAGAACTTGTGCAGATTCTTCAGTGCCACTCCAGTCTTGCTCAGGAAAGGAATTGAAACGTTCTGTAACCTGATTCGTTTGAGATCAGAAAGATAATCAAGCACCTCTAAATTCTCCAACTCAGCACGATTGACGTCATAATTCGTTATTATCAAGACTTTTAGTTTCTTCATTTTCTCCATGAACATCGGTAGTGAGTGCTTCTTTTCTTTCAGGTTCATCACTAGAACCTCAACCTCATTTGGCTGCAAGTTGCACCACTCTGAAGTGAATTCTTCATCTGCAAAATCAGATTCAATAGTTAGAGTTTGAGAACTCTCTCAACTCAACATGTGTGCATGCCATATGTGATAGAAAGATGAACCTACCAGTTGAGATGGATAATGTGCGGGCTGCAATAGGATACTCATTCTGTGTAGCCCACCATTTGGGAATGTTATTCCCTCTTAGGTCAATTATTAGTTTATGCGTCTTCTCCGTCGGCAACTTTCTTGTTTGAAGGATGGCTAGTTCCCGAAGAAGACCATGCTGCGTAACGTAGTGGTAACTGTAGTCAACTGTGTCACTTGCCGTATTCCTGATCAATCAAAAGAAATTATTCGCTCATGGGTTAATGCACAGAAAACAGCTCAAACAATATTCTCTCCATCTAACAAAAGTAAATATAGTAACAGTTATAGGAGAAAGCACCAATGATCTTGGGTGTTGTTCACATATAAATTCGTTGCAGTTTTTTAGGTCATACTTTTATATATCCCCACAAATTTGCCTACAAAACATAAAATATAAAACTAAAGGCAATTCCTTTAAATGATTTTCTTATCGGAATTAGTGATTCGTCTTAGTAACTGCATAATAAAGATTCACGTAGAAAAGTCAAATATAGGTTTTGAAGTAAAACTCCAATTTTCTTTGAAAAATAGCACCTCAAGCACTTAAAGAAACTACATAATATTTTGCCCTCAAATAAGAGCCTAATCCTGGGGACGTGGAGGAGCTATGTTTAGTTTATTAAGAAATACACTTTAAACCTAACTCAATCTTCCAAAATTAGCTTGTAAAATGAACTTGTAAAACGAGATTTGTATCTATTTATATACTATTAAAAAGCTTTATTTCTAGTTGATGTAAGATCTTCAATATACCTCATTCACGCCGAGACTCCCTAATTCATGCGTAAGACTATATATTTAGGAATAGTAAGAGCGACCCGATAGCAGGTGGTATGATAGACCACCAAACCTCGCTACGATGGACTCTAAATAGTTTTGATACTATGTTTAACACTTAACCTACAAATCCAGTTTATAAAACGAAGTTTGTACTGAGTTATATATTATTGAAATGTCTCATTTTTAGGGATCTCTAACATAGTACACTTCTCAAAAGTCCAAAGAATTTTCGAGTGACGAGGAATGTCAAAGCATGAAGTGCCTTGAACCAAGAAGTTTGGAATTGGTATAGATATAAGTTTAAGAAGATATTGATCTCTCGCTTGTTGTCATGGAGAGAATTTAACAAATTCAATATCTTTCTTTCCTGCTATAAGTGGAATTATCATACTTTAGTAAATAATCCAGCTTTATGCATAATAAGTATTAGTTAATTTAAATTTATATTTACAATGTGTTGAAAACACAATAAGTTTAAAAACCTATTTTAGATAAATATTTAATGTTATAATAGATTATGATCCATTTTTATTTAGTTAAATTTGTTAAAAAATGGTTTTAAGATAATCATTTTAATTTGAATGCAACCAAAATCATCATTTACATTAGAAAAAAAAGAGTAATAGTGAAAAGAAAAAAAAAATCATAAACATTAATTTTTTAGAAAAACAACATCACTAATTCCTCAGAGAAAACATTTCATAGATTTCTGCTTTGTGTCAAACAAATAGTTGAAATTGTAAACCTCCTTTCTTTATTACCCAAAGAACAATTCAAATAACTAATCTTTAAAAAGACGTACTTGGAATGGTTTAATGCATGGATGTTCTATATTGAGAAACAGTAATTCGCCATACCTTGTGACAACAATATCAGCCACGTTCCTTTTGACGAGTTCATAGATATTCTCCATTGCAATGCCATCATCTTCATTACGCTGTTCTGCCCATATATCAACAAGTGCTGCAGCGGGTATCTTCTGTGCTTCAGGAAATAAGCTCAGGTCCATAAAACTCTCAGCTACCTTAGCATTTAAGTCATCAAAGCATTTTTGGAGGCAAGTAAAAAGCGCATCGTTACTAGAACTATAAGCAAGAATAGAATGACCCTTCGACAATGTCTTCGCCCTGTTGTGCCAAACCACTGGTGCTTCATGACTTAGAGCTGTGCCAGTCACTATAAGAGCCAAGGGAGAACCACTGCACCCTTTTGCTATCTGCAATTTATTTGGTGTGTTCAATGAAATCAGAAATTGCTACTAAAACATTTAGCATTGTTTTAAAATTGTCAAAACTAGAAGATGACAACTTTTTTTAGAGACAAGTATTTTTGTAGTTACAATTTTACACACCACATTTGTAATACTATAATTGAGCAATATAGAGTACCTTCTTGACAACATTTTCGGGAATGTTAGAGCTAGTCTCATCCAGGGATGCAGAGCGGCGAAATAAGGTTAAAGCATCAGCTTCATCAAGTGGTTTCAACAGGTATGGCTGCCCAAATCCTTTAATTCTGAATCTTGATGTCACTAAAATCTTGTATTTTGGAATCTGAAACACAAATTTCTCAACTAGAGATGCTGACTCTGGCAAAACACCGTCAAGGACCAACAGCATCGGTTTTTTACCAATCTGTTTAAGCAAATTTTCCAATTGATAAGCTACATCCTCGTCACTTTGAAACTCTGGCTTCTGGTAACCATTGTGTTTAAACAGTCTCTCCACTATGGTGCTCAACTTGGGCCCTTCCACTAAGGAGATGAAGAACATGTTGTCCTTGAATTCACCTAAACAAATTTCAACGTATTTAGAGCTCTGGATATTCATTCTAAAGTTCCTTACACATTATTTACTAAACAACTGAAAATATGACCTTCACAGAAAATAAGATCAAGCTTCGTAGGCCAATAATTTTGGACATCATCAAGAACATACAAAATACTTTCATTTCTAAGCTTCTTAAATCGCTTTATTCTTTCCACATTCACACATCTATTCCCCTAATGGAATGAGTGTGTTTGTATTTTCATCAAGTTCAATGTTTCTACCTTAAATGAAAGTGTAACAGTTTTCCAAACACAGCCTAAAACCCATTTGTTGCCTTATGACAACAAAGCATTCACTTGTAGCTAATAGCTAGCATACAATGACTAAAAGTGGCAACCTCTATCAAATGTGACAGCTACCTGAACTAGATTCAGTACTCAATAGTATCCAGTAACTAGTAATGAAGTTAAATAACCACCAAATGGTTTGAGATCAATAGGACCAAAAAGACACTCAACACCTTTCCAAAGAAGAGAGACAGATAATGGGGGATCATTCATACCTTTAACTTCCTCATCAGTACAAAACTTCTTGGCCAACGTTGACTTTCCCAAACCTCCTGTTCCTGTCACCGTGAGCACTGACCCCACATGATGATTCTTCAGCAACTTGAATTTCAACTCCCTCAAATGAACATCCAAGCCAACAGTGAAAACAGGGGGTTCAGGTGGAGAGCACAAGCCTTTCAATTCAATCCTTCTCGGAGCATTCTCCACAACTCTCTCATGAATCTCGGACAGCAGCACCTGGTTCACCAACACATTGACGTTTATATTTCCTTGCATATCCAATTGAAAGTACAGAGAAATAGAATCGATCAAGTCTTGAAGTTTCTCTTGGGTATTGGCCTTATAACAGAAATTCCACCAATCAACCTTGGAGCACTCCTTAACAAGCTCCTTCCCCTTCTCCATCTGATCGATCAGCTTCTTCGTTTCCTTGGGTGGTTTATCCAATCGCTTGTTAAGACCATCTATCTGCTTAGCCAGTGGTTCTACTGTTTGGAGGGTGTCATGCAATTTTTCCAGGGTGGATCCGAACTTCACTGCCCTGTCTTTCATTTCCACAACAGTGCTCAGCAGTTCATCAAGTACTTTTCCAACAACAGCATCAAGAACCATAGCCATGACTACTATCCACAGAAACTAATGAACTAAAAACACCCAAAATCAGAAACTTTGATCTAACACTGGTACCTGAGTCAAACAAAGTCAATATGAAGGTAGGTGGTGAAATAATACAGAATGCTAACAAAAATGCTCAGAAGATTTTTTTTTTTTTTTCTTTTTTCTTTCGAAGACTCTGTTGTGTTGGAGAATCTGGTACCAGATGTCTTTGTTCACACCAATGAGGGGATATAGGAAAAGATGGGCAGATGGGTTGTTTCTCTGAAAACTGCAAGATTCTCTTCGATTTATAGGATTTAGTGTTTTTATTGTTTTGACGAGGCTGTTCAGGCTAAACCGAGTTTCCTATTGGCTCCGTTTGCGATAAAACGTAGAACTTTCCTAAACAATGGTTACAAAATTTTTGGTTGACTTGGCTTTTGGTGTCAGTGAGACCAACCGCGTATAACTTGAGCGAGTCGAGGTTCACACACTACCTAATGTTCACATGGTCACTCGGTAGTTAAGACCTGTCTAATAATAATGGGAACACTGAACACATTAGTTCCAAACACATGCAAAGACTTTTATGACCCCCACGTTGGCAACGTCCATTAGTTTCAACCCTTAGACTTAAGTGCTATTACTATGTCAAGTATTATATAAAATTAATCCTTTTGTTTGACAGTTCAAAACTAATATCATCTCACTTTTCTTTCTTTATTCTCACTTTGGATGTCATTTTTATGGCTGTATAAAGTAGAAGATGGAGGTAACTAATAAAGAGAGGGGTTCAAGGTGAGTCTTTTTTCTACGTCTTCAAAACTTCTTTCCCTTAACCCTCATTTCTAATCTTTCTAAATGTCCCCCCTTTCTTTTGAATATATGAGACTATTACTGTTTCTATAGGTAATTATTCAATTTTATTTTCATTTGTTATATTTTTTTAATGTTTTTTACACACGATAATTGATTTACCAACAATGTTACGTTGAAATTAATTTATTTCTTAATTTGTCTTTTTTCTTCAATTTTTTTAAAATCAAATTCATACTTTTATATTTTAATTTTTCTGTTACCCTAAATAAAATAAAACACAACAATAAAATTATAAATAAGATTTTTAAAAAAATGAAATAATAATAATAATAATAATTAAAAATTTATGTTAATGTTTAAAAGAATATAAAACTAGGCATAAGATTTGGTCTTCCCTTTTTCAAAGGGCAAAGTGGACCAAAATCATCAATAATGAAAAATCAGGTAAGTCACCAGACAAAACCTTATAGGATGGTTTGTTCTCCAGAGTTGAGAAAGTATTTTATTCACCACAAAACCCACAGGCGAATTCTTCCTGCACCTCCATGCATTCTCCTTGTACCTCCATATTTTTCTAAATTTCAAAAATATCCATTTTTATATTATAAATTACATAATTCGAATTATAATGTTTTTTATTCTAAATTTTTGTCATCTAAAAAAAAGTTTTTGTATTTTGAATTATATAATTTAAAAAATATATATATTTTTTATTTTAGATTATATCATTCAGAATATATATTTTTATTCTAAATTATGTAATTAAAAAATATGAAAAGAAGAAAAAGGAAATATGACTTAAAAGATTATATTTTTACTTTTTGTGTAGAAAGATTGGGCAAAACCAAGTGACTCCCAACATATATGCATAAGAGCTTAGGAATTAAGACTGAATCGTAAGTAATATGCTAAGAAAGAACGGATGTCACCTTTAAACTATTCCGTTTTGTTCACAGCTGATTCATTGCAGCTAGCCTGATGAATAATCCGCTAGTACCATAGTAGTTAGACAAAATGAGTTCTGGACCATTATCTATCCTAATGCCTTTCGCACCTTTATTAAATTGGCTTTCAACCATTGAAACAAAATTTCTCAATTGCAATTTAATCTTAAATTTATCCTTTAACACAAAAAATCGTACTGAAATACTCATCAACGACTCAAATATCCATGTGGCTTAATTCAAAAGCTTGAGTGCCCTGCTACTACTGCTCTTATAAGGTGGTCTTCTTTTCTTTAAAAGTGACAAACTTCGATACACAAGTTGGTCAACCTGTTCGGGGAAAACCTAAAGTGCATGAATCTGAAATACAATTTGAATATTCCCTAGTAATAAGAATAATAAAACAGGTTTGTCCCTCAGTTTAGGCTCTCCGACTTTGAAAATTACATGTCCATCTCTCTCTATATATATATTAAAAGCATGAATAGTTGGACTAAATTGCTTATTTAAAGTATAGTTTTTATATTTTTATTTTAATGAATCAAATTAATATTTTATACATATAACGTACAAATGTTTGAAAAATGGTCCGACTTGTCCCGCCTTACTTGTGGCTTGATAGTACAAAACCAGTTGGTAGGTCAAAACAATTGATAGACCCTACTAAATTGATAGTAAGAGATATCTCTACTTTGTAATCCCTATTTTGTGTCTTTCAAATTTTTTAAGTAGAACAAATCATCTTGATGTTAACACTAATCATTCTTCTTCATAGCATAATCCTGAAAATGCACTTCCAAATTTATGGTTAACTAACATGCAAATTCATTTTTTCATCCCTACTTTGTGTATTTTAAATTTTCTAAGTAGTACAAATCATCATTAACCTTAGACGAACAGCAGTTCTTCATAGCAGAATCCTAAATTAGACACACTTCACCATCTAAAATGAAATCACACTTTGTTATTATTGTCAACTTTGATATATATAAAAAGAGATTGAAATTAAATTGTGGCAAGTATATATAAAATGTCTTGAAAATAAAAGAATATGTAATTTGGACTTGACTGGTAATATAAACAAGCAATACATATCCATTTGGCAGTTTTACTGCTTCGGGATAAATTTTGTGATGAGACTCAAACCCATGTGTGTGCATAAATGATCTGTAGCACCTAAGGACCCACTTAATATTTTTTATAATAAGTATGCATGTGATATACCTCATTCTGTCCTCATACAAAATTGTGTTGGGTAGTCTTGGAGTTACACACTTGATGATATTTGTTGGCTAGTTTTTCATATGATCTGGTGATTGGGTTGGTCAACATTATATATATTTTTTGTTATTCTATTATGTTTTCTACTATTTTTTTTCAATCTGAATTTTTCATAGAAGCTTAATTAAAAAAAAAACAAATTATCCATACGTTATTTAGTTGGTAATTTACCCTTAAATAAATTGCCTTCAAATTTGTTCTTTCGATAATATTATCTAGAATTAAAAATTGGTTTGTTATGCTCTCACCTTTAATGACCTGGATTTTTACATAGGAAATTACTAAAAGATTCTTTATGTTGATAAATTTATTTTTTCTCTGTGATGCAAATCTATCTCGCATTTCACCACTATTTTTTTTTTCTTTAAAAACATGTTTATTTTATAATTAAGTAAGAACCAGTATAAACAAATTTATTGCTAATCGCCTAAAATTTTCTTAAATATAATTTTCAAAATACATATTCCTAAAAATATCCTATGGTACATAAAAAAATATTATTTGATTATTGCATTAAAAAAAGCTTTACATAATCAATTCACTCTAACTTCATTACATACTGCAATAAAAAAATTAATTAAGTGAAATCTTGTTTAAGAGAGTATCTATGTTAAAAAGAAAAAAGAAAAAAAACTCAATTACACATACTTATAACGCAGTTATGAATAAATACTTTATATAAGTATATTTTTATAATATACTTATTCAAGAGAAATTAACTTAACATAGTAAAAGCTAACTTACATTTTTAATCTTTAATCTTTTTTTATTAGATTTAGTTTAATCTTTTATCTTTCAAAAAGTTTAATTTAGTCGTTTTTTTAAGTTTGATTCAATTTTATCCTTCAGTTAATCTAAAGTTAACAATGAAAATTAAAAATGGCTACAAAATGATACTTATTAGTAAAAGAGCAGATCTAATTAACATAGTGGTGGCTTTTAGTAGGCATAACAATATTCAAAATTATAAAAATTAAAAGCTCATTTGGTTTCTCTCATAAAATTTCATGAATCTTGAAATTGTTTGAGGGTTTTACAGATTTATTTGTTTCAATTAAAACACCCTAAATTTTAGGATAGTACCTAATTTGAAAGAATTTAATGGATCATGTTACACTCGTTGTATAAAACCCAGCTTCTTATCATTGTAAAAAAAAAAAAAATTATTTCTTCCTCAATTTGTATCTCTTGTTTTTACGGGAATAACTTTTTAATGCGTTAGTTGCATGATAGATGCCACATGAATCCCTCAATCTTTCGTAAACTTAATCTATAAAAAAGATAAAGACTACAAGTGTAATTCAAGCCTAAAATATAGAGATGAGTCTAATAACTTAATTAGAATTTGTTATAACCAAATAGTTTTTAATATTGATAAATTTTCCATAAGTTATCTCGTGTGATAAATATATTTTTTACTTCATACTTTAATTTAATATACTTTCTAAAACTGAAAACAAAGTATTACTTTTAATGAACTCCTTAACTCATTATATTTATTAATATTTCAATTGTGTTTATAAAAAATTATGGTATACAATATTATTCAAAATCTAATTAATCTAATATATATTATACATATCCATACATATACACACATATAAAAGAGGATACACTTTTTATACACAATTTCTTATAATTTTACTCTTGAAGTAACTATCTTTTTAAATTTAACTAACTACTCAAAATAAAAAATCACCTACACAATAACAAAATTACGTACAACAAAAATTAAAAAAATATTTATTTTTAATAAAAAAATATAATTTAATAATATATTCTTATTTAAATAATGATAACTATTATTATTATTATTATTATTATTATTATTATTATTATTATTATTATTATTATTATATCAAAAGAAAAAAAGGACACACATATGCGTAAGCGTATGTATCCACTAATTTTATATTAATAATAACGATGATATGCATACTATGTATATACAAATTTTTACTATTTACTTCAAGTAACTATATCTTTAAATTCAAATAATTAGTCATTTTATACAATAGAAAAATTACCTACAATAAAATCAAAATTTACTTTTATAATTTTTTTATTAACAAAACTTTTTATAATTTAATAATATATTCTTATTTCTATAATTATAATAAAAAAATTGTCAAAAGAATTTCCACTAGTATATATAATTAATGGTATATTTATCGACTGGGCCTACGCCAGCGTATTATTGCTAAAGAAATCACAAATAAAACGGGAACGGAACCAACGTGATCGAATACGGATCCACTTGTAAAACATAATTACAGCCATTTTTATATCATATTTCAAACATTATATTACCTCCACACATCTAATAAATAAATCTATTTATTAAAACGAATAAAGGTAGTAATTAATGCACCTTACTTTTTACCAAAACAAATGAAAGATTGGTAGATCTAGTTACTTCTCTTTTTTAAATGAAAGTCGTCTTGTTCGCTATATATTATTCACTTTTATTCTTTTCAATTTAACCATTTTTATAGACATTATTATTTTTCACTTAGAGCATTATTTTCTTAAATAGGTCTCACCAAAATATCATATATTTATATTAATCAATAATTTATTTATTAAGTCAAAAGAACAAATAAAATATAAAATTTAGGAGATTTATTTTTATTATTGATTTTACAATAATAACAATCTTATTATTTATGTAAAGTTATTTCATATAATCAAGAACTGAATATGATAGTAACCCACTAATCTTATTACTAATTGATTTGTATAAATATTTATATGTCATTTAGTGTAATATGATATGAAATTGTGTGTTGTATTATATGATTGGTTGAGATGTCGATTTCATTGACACAGTATCTTAGCTATATTTGCACTGACCTCGTACTAACGTAATTACATCTAACGTAATTACATCTTAATAGTAATCACCAAATAACACGCAACAATGACTAAACTCATATTAAGAAGGTAATTGAACCTATTTGGGCCTACACCTATACTTCATATGAGTAAGGGTCTAACCTGAAATCTATAAATAGATGAGCTTTTTTAAGACAACATATAATGAAATCCTTGCATATTAACACTTAAACCTTTGTATTTTGATTACAGACATGAGCGTCAAAGTGTTTGCAGGAATCTCTCCTGAGATCAAGAACCGAGTTCGCGATCAAGATCGAAAAGTATTTAAAAAAGAAGACAAAGAGAAAGAGATAGACTAAGACAAGTAGGATTGTGGTGGTCATATAAGGTGATCCAACCTTATAAGAACATTTTTGGCACCCACTGTGGGGTCAGAACATACCTTGTGTCGGACCACACAGTAACTATAAGGAATATGAGTGATAGACATCAACAAGAGGAGCATAGGGATAATCATTTCAATACTATGGAGATAATGATGTAATTGTGTCGAGAGCTTGTAAGCCTCAAGAGGAAAAGCTTTAAAGAGATGAATGCCCTTCAGGCAGAGAATGTAAGGCTAAAATAGAAATTGGAAGCTAACAATATAATACCTAAGTCGATTAACATTACGTAATGAATCGACAAGTTCCAATGCCCCAACTATTCTGAGAAACTGAGAGGTGGGAACAGTACAGGGTGCCCACTCCCGACTCCCTACCTCTGTAAACACTTTTGGCAGTTCTACTTACTGACATACATTCACTTAGGGAATAATGAATACCGACTTTCCCGCCAATTGGAAAGGATCAACTCTCGACATGTATGACAACACGATTGACCTAGATGAGAGTATAGATGTATATGTCACCCAAATTAGCTTGTACACCTCAGACGATGCAATCTCCTATCGTGTCCTCTCGACATCCTTCAAAGGGCTCGTGCTTAGTTGGTTTACCTGACTTTCCCCAAACTCTATTGATTGTTTCGACACATTGGTGACGAAGTTCAAGGTCTAGTTTGGCATCTGACCACATCACCTCAAGCCAATCACCCTTGTCAATCTTAGGCTGGAGAAGAGTGAGTCCTTTCGTGTCTTTATGAGAGGTTTGGGAAGGTGACCCTCAATATCTGAAACCTGAACCCCGAGGTGGTTGTGCATCACATGATCACAGTGCTTAAGCCCAGGTTGTTCTTAGAAAACCCATGCAAGAAACTTGCAGTGAATCTCTACGAGCTCAGGTAGAGGACAACCAAGTTCATGCTACTTGAAGAGCTCAAGGAGTTCCATAGTCAAGTGAGGGTCTTAGAGTCATCCAACAAGAAATTCAATGACAAAGATCGCCTTTGTCTCGCAAACCAATCGCCAAAATCGAAAGAGATCACCCAAGTCCCACGCTTTGCCAAATATACACCATTGAACATCAAGTGTGCCTACATCCTGGAAGAGGCTTTGATTGTCGAACTCATACCAACATTGCGCAAGATCATTACCTCCCTAAATGTCAATCAGAGCAAACATTATTGGTACCACCGTAATTGTGCCCACAACATCGAGGTGTGTTTTGCTTTGAAAGACAAAATCAAGATCATTCAAGTCAGCCACCTACAACGTCTCATCCTGAGGAACAAGGAAGAGGCACGCCACTACCCAAAGATCAATCAACAAAGAGAAAATAGGAGGGAAGAAAGAAGGGATAAAATAGACTTGTTCCCTCAATGAGAACATAAAGGCATAAGGGGATGAGACCCACTCCTTAGGTAAAAAACACTATCTTTGGTGAATTTGGTAGAGGAGGAGGTTAGTACTCAATCAGTCAATGTTGTGGCTGGACAAAGTCATCGTACATAACCTTATTTGAAATGATTTACAAGGCATCAACCCCCAACAAGATGACCCCATGGTGATTATTGTTGAACTCGCCAACTTTGCGGTGACGAAGACCTTGGTGGATCCAGGTAGTTCTGTAGACATTCTGTACTGGAAATCCTTTAAATAACTCGGATTAACTGAGGATGCCATTGTACCTCTAGATGAGCAGATCACGAGATTCTAGAGAAAAAGGGTTGACACTTGAGGATACTTCAACGTATATACCAAGCTCGATGAGTGGAACTAAAGGTATAAGACAATCAAGGTGTGGTACACAATTATGGACATGAATATCTCATACAACATCTTGTTTGAAAGGTCATTGTTGAACAAGTTGAAGGCAATAGTTTCCACCCTGCACTTTTCCATTAAATTCTTGTATTAGCATCGAGAAATGATCACCATTCACGTATATCAGAAAGCCACCTGAGACTTTAACCTCCATTTAAACAAAAAAAATTATTTAATAGTTTTGCATTTGTGTTATTGTCAACGAGTAAAGCCTGAGAACATAACTCAAAGAAAGAATTATTCAATTCCTCAACCAAAACCGAGGTGTACATCTCCTTTTCCAAGTCATTCATGTAGATGGTGACCCTATCCAAAACTTGAAAACCCTAATCCAAAAAGTCCTGAGTCGAGGAGCTACTGCCAACTTCTAGCGCTTGGCAGAGCCGTTTTGGCCACTTCCTAGGTGAGGACTTATCAAAGTGACGCCGAGAGGGCTGGTGGGTCTTATCCTTCTTATGAAGCTTAGGGTTGAGAGGGGGGCCCATAGTTGATGAGAGGCATGACTTGCACAAGAATGATGTTCTTGACAATAGAGTCACACTTGACCATTCCCTTCCCTTTGTCCCCGGCTTCGGGCTGCCTCTTCTTGATCAAATCCTTGAAGTAATTCTTGCCACATGGAGGATTCATCTCAACTAGAATATTTGCACTTAAAGAATACACACAACCGACTTAAAAATGAAAACAATAATAGTAAACATAAAACATACTTTCAATATCACAAGTACAATAAAACAAGTATGCATTGAGTAGTCTTCAGGTGGGAATTTACGAGGGAGCTGATCTAGTATGGCCAAAGTCTCCAGGTTTTCAATGGTCATTGACGATCTCGACCAAACTTGATATCATACAGAATTTTTAGTTCAATTAAAAGGGAACTTGGGGTTGTCCCATCATAAAGAATAAGGTCAACCTCTCTTATCGACCAAGACCTTAAAGAAACCCTCTTTAATTTTTTATACATGAAGTGAAAGGGGCCAAGCAGTAGTTCCTCGGTTGACCAATCAAGGATAACCACCCTCCCACTTGTGCAATAGAAATGAAGAAAAACTTGGGGCGTCGGACTCAAGCTCAATATTGAACATTTGGAAGGCTTACAATGACACCTAATTGTTAGGATGAAGTTCTGTGTAAGCAACATTTAAAATTCTAAGAACCGCCATGGTGAACTCGTCTAAAGGGAAGTGAACATGAACATTTTTTATTAAGAAAGCATAAAAGAAGAAAAAATTGATCGTCGAGTTCTCTCAGCCTTGTTACACATGAACGACCAAAGAACATCAACGAAGAGCAATAATGTCATCAGGAATGGATAGCTCCAAGATATGTACACTTTCAGTAAATGACTTAAGAAGAGAAGACCACCTATATTTGGAATAATACTCTCATACCCAAGGGTACCCCACTTCTAGTCATACACGACATGAGAGATGTTCTCGGATAAACTCTATGCTACCTATTTCCATATATGACTCGACACTATTGTCACTAACCTTCTCAACACTAGTCAATGTTAACTAGTCTTTATGGAATCGCTTGAACTCGTCTACCCCTTTCCAACAAGACTGATAAGGTCATTAATGAGGTCTGCATCCCTTAAATATACATGTCTTGGAGATTATACTGACCCACTCGAAGACCATGAGCAAGAGTAAGTATCAGAAGAAAATGAACTTAGTAAAAGAATAAAGAGGACAAAGAGCCAAAGGGTGGATCAAGAGCTTTCTAGAAGATTAGGCTTATTTAAGCCTGTTTGGGCCTTAACCTATTATTTTGGACCAAATCAAATTCTAAAGAATCAGTCTAGAGAACATGAATCATCAAGGAGAAGTCTTATAATTGTATAAATTGTTTAGAATAATTTGCGTCTTGTATTTTGGGCCAATGTAGTGTAAGATTTTTAATTTTGGGTCAAGGGTTGTAGAAGACAAAACCTTAACACTAGGAGAGGGAAGCTTGCACCTAGGTATAAAACCCTAGCTTGCCATGCAAGTTACGGCTAGGTGGCACTACTTGCCTTCTATGTTTCCTTACCACATGACACTCTTCCAATGGAGAGAATCCTCTCCATTCATAGCTTGTCACTTGTCATGTTCTCATTTGAGAGTTTTGGAGAAGCTTTGACCTATAAATAGAAGTGCTTACTACAAGTAAAAATTAACTTGGAATTAGTAATGAAATGCTACCCATTTTCTTTCATTCTACTTGTTCCTGAGTTCTTCCTAGGTTAGTCTCTTTCTAAACTTAACTTAGACTCTTTCCTAGTGAGTTGACCTAACCTCTCACTCTCACAAATTCCGAATTTCACATCAATCCACTTCTCTAAGTTATAAGAATGCTTTCGCCTATTAAAACTCCTTCATCATCCATCAAAAAGAAGAAATCATAAAGATGACAATTAGAAAAAAAATATTTTACATCATTATTTACCTTGATGAAATGATGCACAAACAAACTCGAACTAAGAATATGATGGACCTTTAAAGAGGGCGGATGATAACAACACAACACTCACAACTTCACAACGTTATATTCCCAAATCTTCAATGACCACGATCACAAGACCTTTCACATCTTTGACAGATGCGTCGTTCGAGAGAACATACCTTTTAGGCTCTTCAAAATGCTTCGCGATTCTAGACCTTAGGGGACCAATATACTACACAAGCTAGTAGGGTCCCAACACGGTAAAGAAAACCATTTTTTCTTTCAAATGTTTGAGCTCAGAACAAGTGTCATCTTAGTCACAACCACCTCTCCGCATCCTATAACTATGACGGCCTCAACTAAGGCAAGCATAATGTTAGCTTATGATAATCTCTCAAGACTACGTTTACTTGAGACTAGAGAGCCAGTATACTACATGAGTGGTCGAGATGTTGATAGCTATCTATCTCTCAACATCTCAACTATCCTTGTGTCGTTCTCACTTTAATGTAATTATGTTTTAATAATAATAATCACCAGATAATAAGTAACAATTATTAAGATTAAAAATATAATTAGACCTATTTGAACCTATACCTATTCTCCATACAAATAAAAATTCAATCTAAAACTTATAAATAAGTCAACTCTCTTAAAATAATATATAATGAAATTTTTGCATATTACCACACAAACATCCATATTTTAATTATTAACTTAAGTGTTAAAATCTGAAAAAAAGAATTCAAAATTAAGAATCGAATTCGTGACTAAAATTAAAAAATATTTCAGAAAAGAAAATACAAGAAAGAGATAGACCAAAACATTAATAAAATTGTGGTGATCATATAAAGTTACCCGACCTTGTAAAACTCGTGGATCTTGACCATATCCCAGTATATACAAACATTAATATCATACTTAAGTAGTAGGCATATGAAGATAGAATTATGCGAAATAACAAAATAAAAATTAGTTTCATCAACTTGAGAATTTTGCATCACTTGATTAAGAATGTTGATATCCAAGCATTCAAACGGTAGAAAAAAAAAAAACGAAGGATATCTAAAGATGCGACTTAAGATATATTATTTTAGTATTTAATATTTAATGAAAGGAAAATTCTAACAAAACAAAATTATATTTTAATAAATGCATCTTAAATAAGTATTTGTATTTTAAAGGGTGTCTATCTATCTATTTCCTTTGAATTCAGCATTCTGGTCACAGAATCAAAGCACGTACGTCTAAACCTCCTCAACCATGAATTTATTTAGGTCTGCCATCATGTTTTGTTTAGTTTATTTTTTAAATTTCTGAAAAACATGCACTTAAGCAAATCATTGATACACATGATGAAGTGAATGCAAATTATGCATGCCCTTTACTTTTTATTTATTTATTTCTGCATTAGGAACTTAAGTGTTAAGTAAAAATAAGTGAATACTATATAAATAGAAAAAATTAATTTTGTTAACTTATAATTTTGAATTGAAAATAGTATTTTATTTTGTTCATATAAATTTATTGGTATTAAATATTTGCAGGAACATGCATCTTCTAGACTATTCTACTATTCTTATCCTCACCATAGAGGGAAGGAACAAAAGAACCAACAAGCATGCCTGATCTCACTGGCACTCAATAGTGGAAAAGCTACTTAATAATCTTCCATTCTACCCACTCTCGTTACGCTGTCGTTTTCACCGCAAATGACGCTTAGCATGTGTCTTTTTTTTATTGTACTACCAATTTCCTGCACCTCATGTGCTACTATGCCCTATTTAATATACCACAGTTTTTCTTTATCCTCACTATTTCTTTTTTCTTTTTTCTTCTTCTTCTCACAAAATGATCTCATTTTTGTAATATGAAAATACAAGGACAAAAGCTGAAATAGGAGAAATAAAAATAATCTATGTTTCTTTTTTTACAAAAAAATATATCCTAGGATCATCGAGCGTTTGAATCTTAAATGTTGAACTAAATTAAAAGTAATACTTGCAGTCTCGAGGGAGAAAAAATACTACAAGGGCTTGTGATGGTCATTATGTTATACTCTCGACTTTAGCAACACTATTAACATTATAGACAAGATAGGTGAAATTATATACACTTATATATCATTTTAATTATTTTCATTTTTTTATTCGCATGTCGTCTAGTAGTCTAAAATTAAAAAGGTAAACTTTTGATTGACGGTCCCACTTTAATGTTTTAAAAATTGTTTATACAAGTGATTTGGTGTTTAAATTTCTTAATTATGCTATGCGATTCTATCCTTGAGGAGATGCTACTGTACTCTAAAATACACTAATCCAGTGAGAGCTCGAGGAATACTATACCTCCTGATTACAAACGAATATTTTTATTAAAAGATTCTTCTAACAGGAAGAGAGATTAACCTGTGCAAAATAATGAATCGTTATCTACGTTCGTATTGAGAAATATTAATATCTGAAGGTATATTAGATTATAATTTAAAAAAACAATAAGAATATGAAGAAATAAAATTATTGATAAGATCTTCTAAACAGGAAATTTCATAATTAAAGTTTGTAGCTTAAATTTTAATGAATTTATAAAATTTGAAACGACTTCGTTAATTTTTAAAAAATATTTAAAATTACAATAGTAGATATAAATAATAATAAATAGTAAAAATTGATAAATAAAAATAAAACCAAAACTTTTTTTTTTCAATATTTGACTCTAAGGAACAAAACTAAAATGTTATAAACTAACTAACGGATAAGAAATGATTCATTTATTCAAAAACAGTAACTCTTCAATTATTTTTTATCATTATTAATGCCTCAATTTTTCAACTTACATAACCTACAATCAGAATGTAACTGGTTCTATTTAAAAGTTAATAATTAAATATTATAATTTTATTTTGACTTATCTTATCTGATTTACGTTACTAGATGAGATGATTGATATAGTTTACAACAATTTTTTTAATAATTATTTTATTTAGAATAAAAAATTGTAATTTTAATTCTGATATTAATGGTTGCATTGAAAGCTTAAACTAGATAAAAAATGATAATTAATACTTAGGGTACAATTCTTTCTAATGTGACTTGACCTATGTATAATTGGGTCAATTATGTAACCTACAACAATTATTATGTGATGTGTGACCTCTAATTTCTACCAAGTCTCTCTCAACAATAAGTGTTTTATAGTTATTAAAAAAGAAAATTGAGATTAAATGAAACATAAGTATACATATAAAATAATAAATTAAAAGCTTTAAGTGGTATAAAACTTATTTAAATAATAACATTTTTGTAGACTATAGGGAACACTCATGCATCATTTTATATAGTAGCTTTATCATATTAAAGTGATATTCACCTTTTGATTCTAAAATGAAATAAACATATTTGTTTGTTAATGGAATGAAAAGTAAAATTAAATTGTATTACGTACTAATCTTTCAAAATGCTCTCAAGAATTAATCCTATCATATATAATGATTCATAAGAATAATCTCTATTATGAATATAAGTTTTTGTTCTATCTTGTCAATCCTAGTTGCTTTAATTTTGTTGTAAGTGTTGTCTTCTTGTATAAGGAATCAAAGTCCCCAAATTAAAACTACATTAAATTCTATATATAGTTGTTGAAAAGTCTTTAGAGATGGTATGTTAATATATTCTTTGAAGTTATGTATGGTGTGTAGATAACCACTCGTTGTTTCTTTACATTACAAATATTTTACTTTGTTAATATATATTCAATGTTGTTACAAATCATCATAGTAAAAAAGCCAGTAACAATATGATTATATCAAGAATTCTTCAAACCACATAGTCATCACACTTGAGTTTGAGTTATACACCTTTATGTATGTTTTTTAACTTTATTCATATTTTCCTTTTATTATTAAAAAATCTCATATGTCGACTAAATAAGAAGATCCGACTTTTAAATTGAATCAAGATAAACAAATTATACTAATTTAAAATAAATATAACAAATGATTTAATAATTAAGATGTTGTTGCTTATGTATTTTGTGGACCTAGATAAATTTATTAAGGTCCATGAGTCTCAATTATAACATTTGGATCATATTAGGATGACGTTGGCCGAGGAGTCTTAGTACATGCAACATTTGGGCTACCTAATGTATGATGGGAGGGTTGCCCATAGACGTGTGTGAGGCTAGATATGGACATATTTATAAAGAAATCAGGATTTGAAGCAAACATGGTGGGTTGCATATAAGAGATTTCCATATGAGAAATGAGTATGAAGATAAGTTGTAGGCAATGAGGGGTGTTGATTCATGATTGAATGTGTAGAAGGGGTAGGTTTTGTTATCTCTATGTCTACTCCTTCCCCTACCCCTACTAATATCTCTTTTTATTTGGCATATTATTCTTTATCTTCTAAATGTTGGTGCAGGTTTGTGAAAACTATGTAAAACGTCATTTCACGTGTTTTCTTTTACATGTGAAATCTGATTATTACTATAATTTGAATACCTAGTTGTTTAACATGACATTTTGTTTTGTGAAGAATTTAAAGAACATGATATTGAAAAATATTACACCTTTTACATTAATCATAGTTTTAACTAATGTAAAAATCATATTCTACAATCATAGTTTTAATTGTAATTCTAACTTATATAAAATATTACATTCTATATCAACTCTACGTCAAACCAATATAAAAAATAACACATTTTACATTAGTTACACCTTACGACCAATGTAAAAATCTAATTTTCATATTTGATTATGAATCAATATTAAAGGTACTTTATTCTCTAAATTGTCCATCAATCAATCTAGAATATCCAATGGTTATGTAAAGAAAGATAACAAATTAGACGGCTGGTAAATCCTTTCGATTTCAACATTTTACATGGCTGGAAATTTGTTTTGGAAATCCATTCAAGTTTTATTGGGCTATATCATTTCTCATATTTTTGCTTTCTTACTCATGTTGTTCCTACATGACTTTTCTTTTTCAGTTTTAAATTCTAGTAGGTAATCTCACATTGCACTTAAACCCGTCTGTCCCTTTTATATATTGGATGAGCAAACCCCTCTGGACACATATGAATTTCACATGGAACAATTATGAAGTACGATAAATGCAACTATCAAATAACTCTAAAGTAGAAAAAAATAATAGCCTTGATCTGTGACATGGTATGGTACCCCTTTCACAATGAATCAGTCTTCCTCTTTATTGACGTATGGGTCAGTAGGTGAACTGTAAAAGCGATTCAACAATTTTGCATATCTACTGTACGCAAAATCACTTTATTTTTAAGCTGCAGTTTAAAAATTAAAGAACTTCAACTGCAAAAAAAACTTTCTTTAAATATCATAATATATAATTCGCTAAACCCGGAACCGTCATTAAATTGAATGGTGAGAATACAGTTACATCTGCAACTGAAAAGCAAAATAAGATTGATGGAATCAGTGGCGAAATTTCAGGGGGCTATTGGTCAAAAAACTGCAAGTGGTGGCCAAATAAAAAAGCTACGGTTTCACTTTAATAACGATATATGTTTCCCTGAAAGAATAAATAATATTTTTTTTCAGCGAAGCTGATATAACTAATAATGATATATTATAATTTACATATATAAAATTTGCACAGTGTAACTTTAGCCTGAAGCAACACCAACTTATGGAAAGGCGTTAACACCGCAGAAAACGGATGATGAATTTGTTACCTTAACACCAAACATAATCCCATTTTTTAACTATATTTTGTTAGCAATGTTCCTTGTTTATATATATCATATGTAATAAATAGCTTCTGCAGTTCAGCCTCCAAGCCTTATACCGAGTTTCCCTGTTGAAGAGAAAACCGCAGAAGTGGTACTTTTCAATAAACTCGAAAGTGATGCTTCATGTTTAGTTCCTTGTTTCTTTCTACTTATATAAGTGTTTTTTTTTTTTTGTTGCCATGTTATGTTTTGTTTGTAGACAGACGCAATGGGAAGCAGTTGTTTGCTCCTTCTGTTGCGTGGTGTTGTTCTGGCTCTGCTGCTGAGTGTATCTCTTGTACAAGGAGAAGATTCGTATAAATATTACACGTGGACGGTGACATATGGAACTCTTTCTCCCCTAGGAAGTCCTCAGCAGGTGCCTAATATTATAATATGCTTTCATTGGTTAAAATGTGTTTTGATAAATTGGTTGAAGCTGAGTCTAAAGTTTTAGTGCTTGAATTTCCAAGGTCATTCTTATCAATGGTCAGTTTCCGGGGCCTCAACTTGATTTGGTAACTAATGACAATGTTGTGCTCAACCTTGTCAACAAGTTGGATGAACCATTTCTACTTACATGGTGAGTTTTTCTGTTTTTTTCATGTCTCTAACTGAATTTTGAATAATGGTCTCAATTTAGCCCTTTTGGGGATACGTCACATTGGGAATCTAAGGGAATAGGTATCTTAGTTACCTGATAATGCTAGTTATTAACATCTTGAGTGAAAATAGATGGAAGGGAAGGTAGCATTGTTGCTATATACACCTTTTAGTGGGACTTTAAATCACCTTCATGAAGTGATATTTTCATTTCGTCAACTAGATGTGTAAAAGTTTTAGCTACAAGAGGTGCATTGTTAATAAAATAAATTTAGACAAATTACAATGTTTTAGTCAACAAGAGGTTCCAAGTTCCTGAGACATCTGACATAAATATTTCTTTCGTTTGGCCTTCAAATAGGACAGAAATATGCAACTTGGTAGCATGCTTATTTTGGCATTTTACTTGAGAAAATGGGATGACATTGTTGTTGTAAACCAGGAATGGCATCAAACAAAGGAAAAACTCATGGCAAGATGGGGTCTTGGGAACCAACTGCCCTGTTCCTCCAAACTCAAATTACACATACAAGTTTCAGGCCAAGGATCAGATTGGAACCTACACATACTTTCCATCAACTTCACTGCATAAAGCAGCTGGAGGGTTTGGAGGACTCAATGTCTACCATAGATCTGTCATCCCAGTTCCTTATCCCTACCCTGATGGAGATTTCACTTTACTCATTGGTGATTGGTACAAGACCAACCACAAGGTATCATCAACTTGTGCTTTTGCATTATTCTCATGCATTGTGCACTTCCTTGCAAATTTGCCACCTAACATTCTCAACATTCTGTTTTTGATATTTGCAGTCATTAAGAGAGTCTTTGGATTCTGGAAAATCTCTTGCCTTTCCCGATGGTCTTCTTATCAATGGCCAGGCTCATACTACCGTGAATGGTGACCAGGGTCAGTCTTTTCAAAAAGGATATTGTTCAACCTTTTGCAGATTCCAATGATCAATTTCAACTTTGTCAAAATTGTCTCTCGAAATACTATTCATGCTTTAGCCTTTTGCTTTCAGGAAAGACCTATATGTTTAGGATCTCAAATGTGGGCATGTCAACATCAATAAACTTCAGAATTCAGGGTCATACCCTGAAGCTAGTTGAGATTGAAGGATCACACACTGTCCAGAACGTATACGACACTCTTGATGTGCACGTTGGGCAATCAGTTACTGTGCTGGTAACCTTAAATCAACCTCCAAAGGACTACTACATTGTTGCCTCCACAAGATTTTCCAGAAAAATTTTCACAGCAACGGCACTGTTACATTATTCAAACTCTAACTCCCCAGCTTCTGGACCCTTGCCTAGTCCCCCCATTCACCAATATCACTGGTCTGTGAAGCAAGCTAGAACCTACAGGTTGACAAAAACCTTTAACCAAAATCAAGCCTAACTATGATTTTTTTATAGAATTTAATTTCTATACACCATGGTACAAAGGTTCATGTTACAGATAATTATTATTGTTATTATAATAATTGGTAAAATTATCATATATTGGTAGTGTTAAACTCTTCTTAGCATCTATGCATGTACTATTAGTAACTCTTTTTTTGTATCTGCTAAAATATTACTTTCTGGTGCAGATGGAATCTGACAGCAAATGCTGCCAGGCCTAACCCACAGGGGTCATACCATTACGGAAAAATAACTCCTACAAAGACAATTGTATTGTCCAATTCGGCTTCTTTGATCAATGGAAAACTGCGGTATACTGTGAACAAGGTTTCGTATGTTAACCCTGACACCCCACTCAAGCTTGCTGATTACTTCAACATTCCCGGAATCTACAGTGTTGACTCACTCCAAAGCCTTCCTTCTGATACCACTCCCTTATCCGTAGCCACCTCCGTAGTGCCAACTTCTCTCCACGACTTCATTGAGGTCGTTTTTCAGAACAACGAAAACACCATGCAATCTTGGCATCTTGATGGCTATGACTTCTGGGTGGTGGGGTATGTCAGCTTCAATCTTCTTTTAGTATTGTAAAAGCAATCATCTTTACTTAAAATTAGCTTAAGGGAGAGTATTAATGCTGTTCATTGCAACATTAACAGTTATGGTTTTGGTCAGTGGACTCCAACCAAGAGAAGAACCTATAATCTAGTTGATGCCCTCACCAGACACACTGCACAGGTAACTTAAACAAGTGTATAGTTTTATGTATGTGCGAACAAGCCTCTTAAACATAGTGATTTAAGCCATAAAATTTACATAGTTTGTGTTGTTATTGGATTGTTTAAAATGAATGTAGGTGTATCCAAACGCTTGGACCAGCATATTGGTGTCGTTGGACAACCAAGGAATGTGGAATCTGAGGTCTGCAATGTGGGAAAGGCAGTATCTTGGGCAACAGTTATATCTGAGGGTTTGGACTTCTGAGCGCAGCCTTGCCAATGAATATGATATTCCCAACAATGTGTTGCTTTGTGGCAAAGCTGTTGGACATAACACCAACCCCTAGTATCATCATTATCTTCAATTAATCTTATGCTGTCTTTTTCTAGTCATGAGGGTTTGACTACCACACAAAATTGAAGGAAAAATGGGGGAGAATTTCTCATATTTCTGCTTCTGTTATGTAAATTTTACCATCATATCTTTTATCCAAGTTTCACTGCTCCTTTTCTTATATGAATTTTAGCAATTAGTTTCTTAGTTCATGATTGATATCATAACAATAACAGTATTCCGTCTCTCGTAAATAAGCAGTTAAACTAATGAAATTATTAAACAATTCAAGTGCATTAGCAGTTAATACATTGTAACTGGATAAAAATGTATCAAGCATTGATCAATTTACTTTTAAGTTGATATTTTACTAACATTGATAAACTATTAAAAAAATGGACACTTAAGATACTACTTATGTAATTTTATTTAAAATATCTTATTTATTTTTCAAATCGGAAGCTTATGAGCTTAATTTATTTATTTATTTGACATGAACCTTTTATTAAATAAGCTAAGCACATCTAGGTTTTTAAATAGATATAAGCAGATATATAATTTTAAGAGATAAAATATAAATGCAATAGTGATAAAAATAATATTTTTATTCAATTTTTTACTTCTTAAATAAACTGATTCCACAAATTTTAAAATAAGAGTTAAAATATAATCTTTTGAGGTACTTAAGTTTTTTACAATGGAAACCCTGAACGTACAAGTGGCAGAATGGAAACCCTAAAGATGGACAGATTATTGGGCCGAGTAAAGTGTTGAGAATGGGGATATGCAGTGTTGCAATTTAACTTATAGTGGGCTTTACTATTCCCACTCTCCCTTTTGCTAATTTCTTCTCCAACTTTTTCGTTTTCTTTAGTCATTTTTTTTAACGAAAACATGTTTTCATTATATTACTATTAGAAGGTTCTGACTTCACAGTATATATCGAAAACGCAATTCCGTTGTATTTTATATCGCAAAATATAATCGAAAGGAGTTCAAGTTGTGGTTATTTACATAAAAAATTAGCATAATGGGAACATGTTTCTCTTGTGTAATTAAAGATAATAAGTTATTATTATGATATAATTTATCCTTTTTAATAATAATAATAATACGGATGCAGATTACCTTAATGACAACATAATTTAATATAAACTTTTTATTAAAATTGACTCAATGTTAGTACATGTTATTTTTTCAGCAACCGAATTAAGTATGATTCAACTCAATCCATAACTATAAGCTATGATCACAAAAACTTGTGATCCAATACAATACTGTTTTACAAAAAAATCAATGAAAAAGGTTAACTTAAGTTAATGCTAAAAGAATATCGTATTAGCCATGCTTAAGTTAGCATTATCATTAGTTAGTTTGGAAGGAACAAATGATTGGGCCACATAAAAGGCTAGGCTGTATCGTTGGTCCACACTGCAAAATTATTGCTATATCTGTGGCTAAAGTTAACGCAACGCTACCATTAAATCAACATTAATTTTGATCGAAGTTTGGTTTTTATTTTGAACTATTTTTATAAAGAAAATGTTTTCATCAACTTTGAATTGATATTGTTACTAATGCTACTAATTCATCAGCATAGATAGGTCACTTTTGGTATAGGTTTGGCATGAAAAAGTTTTTGAATAGGTTCTTGTTGATTGAAGGCACGAGAAAGACGTGCCAAATTGGATTCCCCTGTTAACTCAAACCGCACAAGGGTGAAAAGGGAGGGAAAGATGGACTCAGGTATGAGTGATAAAATAAATGGATTGTTGAATCTGTCCTTATCTACTTAATAAAAAAAAATCATCTAATCCATCTCTTAACGTTTTTTTTTATGAATAAAAATCCAATTCATTTACGAAATAATGATACAAAAGCAAGTGAAAGATGTAGTCACATGTCATCAAAAATATAATCAGACTTTAATTAAAAGATGTCTCAACCAAAAACTAGTTTTAAAATATTGATTAAAAGATACTTAAATATGAGAATAGCTAAAAATACTCTAATTCAGATTAAGTTAACGATTCTTCAATTCTAGATACATAAAGTATTCTTCGATTAACTTGGAATTGAACATGAAATATTAGTTAACAAAAAATAGAAATTTATGTCATTAATGATATTAATGATATGATTATATTAGTAAAAAAATGATACATATTTTATAACAAGATATAATTTCAGATAGAAAAAAATTTATTATAAAAAAAATCAGTGACAACTTTATAAATAAATAAAAACATATTATATTAGTTAAGGTTAAGGAGATATAATAAGGGTCATTCTACATCAATTGCTACATATAATCGATGTAGAAAATAATTTAGAAAAATCTTAAAAAAACTTTTAAAAAGAAAACTAAGCACGCCACTTATTATATCGGTTGTTGTTTCAACCAATACAATAAAGTAACTTTCTACATGGATTGTGAGCTCTAACTTATGTAAAAAGTGACGTTGTATAGTCCAATTGAAAAACATATTTTGATGCAGACTTAAATATGCTTTTTAACCTAGCATTTTCAATGCTCTTGCTACTTGTTTTTCTCTTGCATTGCTTCAGTCTCTCTAGTGCTTGTGTTCTCTACTGTTTGTGTACCTTTATTAACTTTGCTTTCCCTTGTTTTCCAAAATATTGGACATGTGTGGTTTTTTTGTTTAATCTAGCATTTTCACTGCTCTTGCTAGTTGTCTTTCTCTTGCACCGCTTGAGTCTCTAGTGCGTGTGTTTTCTGCTGTTTGTGTGATCCTTCATTGGTAGCCTTTATTAACTTTGCTTTGTCCTTTTTTTTTTTGTTTAACTTGTTTTACGTTGAAGTTGCATTGCAGGTCACTAAAAATGTCATAACAGTGATTTTACTCCCTTGCTGCTTCTTTTTGCAATAGTTAGCATTTTTGTAAAATTCATTAAAAATAGTTAAAAATTTGTTTTTGACCCAATTTTTTTACTAGCAATTTCTTTTAGTGTATATTTTATCGTATATTTCATCGTAGAGTTCTTACATTGTATAAATTTACCATAAATTTTGAGTTGTCAAAATTTAGGGTGAAAAAACTTCAAATTATTATAACTTTTGATAGGAAGCTCGGATTGGGATACTCCATGAATGAAACTTGCTCGAAATGGGATAATGAATTTGGTGGGCAATTCCCATGGGAGATTGTGGATCTAGAATTTTTTCAAAATTTCATTATTTACTATTTGTTTTTAATTTTTTTAGTATTTCTGAGCTATTTTCCCTTCTATTTCACATATCTATACTTGTTAAAAAAACTCTGAAAGTTTGATGTTCTCTTGTAAGGATTAGAGATTTATCAACCTACAATTTTTTTTAAAATAGAGATATTACATCGGTTGCTACTCACAAATGATGTAATAGGGGCTTTTACATCAGTCCCAACTGATGTCGTATCTCCTCCAGCGCCTCATTTCCATCATATTAGATGATATACTACATCAGTTGTGGCTCCCAACTAATGTAGTATCTCCTCCTTAGCGCTCTCAGGAAACACTTTGGATTATATTTTATGTCAGTAATTTATCAATCGATGTAGTATATGAAATACTATATCAATTCTGGAACCGATGTAAAAAGTCATATCGCCTATATCAACATCATTTCTAGAACCGATGTAGAATGTATTTCAGAATCGATGTAAAATGTGTTTTTTCTACTGGTGTTAAATTTAAATTAACAAAATAAAAATAAAGAGATGATACCTCAATTGAGATTGAACAAATTATATTATTTAAAAATACAATGATTAATTTGACTCATGCTAACTCTAAATTACTTCAAAAATAAGTATTTTTTATTGACCCACTAAATGAGTGGGTTGAAAAATCTTCAACCCTCAAACTCCCATCAAAGTGGGGTTGGCTCACTACAAAACTTTGCCTAAATTTGTACTTGAATTTCCTCCTTCTCTTTCGCCTTCATAAACCTTCAATGGGGTAGACGTCCTAAGGTATTTGGCTCTATTGCCTCTGGGTTCTAAACAACCTTTGCTCTTGCTGATTCAACTTTCTTGATATGAACACATCTTCAACCCTACCCAATCTCCTAAAAATCTTCCACATTTCATGCTTACCAAATTTAGATGGAAAGTGAAAGAAGAAAAAAGAGTCGGCGTTTGTCATCTATTAGTATTTGAAACTCAGTAGTTAGAGATTCGTTAACAATGGATAATTAACTAAAAACAAAATATCCTCTTAAAAAATTAAGTGAATAAAAGTATAAAGAAAAATGTTAATAAATATGCTTAAGACAGTGACTTTAAAATAAAACTAAATGTTGTTTGATAAAAATAGTTATAATAAAACATAATTTTGATCTCTTAAAATTTTTTTTGGATTTTGTTAAATAAATAAAGCAAGATAATTTTTAGTCTTAAAAGTAGTTATAGTTAATCGTGATTATAAATGGTTATATTTTAAGGAACAAATACAGAGTTTTTTTTATTTTTTTTTTAAATTTGAAGAACAAAAATAGGACTAAAAATAGAGGATCAAACCAAATTAAAAATAGTGGTCCAAAAGCTAAATTCTTCAATTGCTGCATATGCCAAGCTCGTTCCTTGGAAACTTGAATAATAAAGGCTAATGTAATTCCATTCATTTTTCTCTATTCCCAGGAAATCAGATCTTGGGATCGAGTCATGTTATTAATAACTCTACTAAGCTTTCTTGGCCTGGACAGGGGTGAAGCTTGTGGAGTTGACTTAATCATTTATGACCTAGTTGACTTTTATTTATTAATTGCAAGAAGTGCAATTTCTCTCCTACAATAAAACTCTGACAATTACACATTATTAGTATTTTTCTCCAAGGTAGTTAATTTGAATATGGTTTATTGAGTTTTTGTTACACATGGGTTCACCTGTTAAGACTTGATCTACGAAGACAAAATGCACACCATTTCACATCATGATTGTAACAAAAGCTTGAGAGATACATCATCAAATTTGACAGGTTGGGAATGTGAACATATTGAAGAACTAAACATAATGCAACATTAAAGTTATTCTTATACTTATTTGACATTTGTTTAAAGATAGAAAAAGATTCGAATGTAAATAGTGCTTTGGGTAATCTCATGTAAATCACCTTTCGCTAGTTTTCTTAACCACACAATTTGTATATAGGATTTTTGAGCAAGAATTATTCCCAAAACTCATATTCTTTTCAGTAAAATTTCAGATCCATATATGAATTCAATTTTTTTCCAACATTATTCACTCGACGTCGCGTTTTACGAGCTCATGTGCACACACTTTTGGCGGGAAACAGAATGTGAGCTTCCGGAATACAAGTTAGGAGAAAAGGTGCAAGTTGACAGAATGAAATAAAAATTCCAACATAGATCCATACTAGTCGATCGCATTGTCTTCAAATCTCGTTACACTCTTGGATCGGATTTCTCCGGTTGAGACTAAAAATAAAACTAGATTGAACAAAATATTCAAGTAATTCTTATTTTTCTCAAGTTAATCAAATGAACTTTTCTTCTATTTTAGTAGCATAATTTAGTCCATAGCTGTTAATGAAAATTCAATTGAATTTGAAGAAACAACAACAAGATATGGTATAAAGTAGAATTTACTCCACTAATTAATGAGCATCCGGTTTTTGATGCGCCGCACCCGGTGGATCTTTTCTTCCGGCCACCACGGACTCAAGCTTAGCGCAAAAACCAACTCATCTTGCTTCCCATTTTCACATGGAAACCATTTGAATAACCTATGCCAAAATCAAAAGCAAATGCAGATTTAATGAAACTAGGAAATTCCCCAGTAATATATACTATTTTTATTTAACGCGGTGGTCTTGCTTGTTTCAAGAAATTCTAGTCAACTTCGTAACGTGGGCTTTTCACAATAATAAAGTATTATCTTGAGAAAGTCTATGTGAGTTGTGACAATTAAAGAGAGTAGTGTGCATTCAAATTGGTAGCATACGTTGCGTACACATCTTGTGTGGTGCACACTCTGGCGCATCTTCCATAACATCTTCAATTCTATTTCTCATGCGCACTTCTCTCCGTATATATATATATATATATATATTAGGTAGCGTGAATCACTGTTCTCCATCCTCGTATCGCTTCATCATCTTGGTTTCCTCTTCTCTAAGAGGAGCTTCAATTTCTGGTATGCTTTCAAATTTCTCGTTCCGAACTGCTAATGCACTTCTTTGTTACGTAGTTTCTTTATCACATGCAATACAAACTATAAAGTATTATTTTCCTAACATAGATTTAACATGCAATATCGCTTTAAAATTAAAAACTGTAGATTTCAATTTGCACCATCGAATCAATGCATGCATTCTTGTGGATATCTTTCAGTTCAGTTCTTCTTCTTCATAGCTTGAGTTGAAATTGCAAATCATTAAGAACAAAATGATATTCGAAATTTGACAGCGTGTGACGGCCAAGATGAAGCATAGCATTGTTTCCTCAGTTTTTGTTGGAGTTTTGGCTTGCTGGGGTGCGCTCTCAGTTATTGCAGAAGACAGATATTTGTACTTCAATTGGGAAGTTACATACGGAACAATTTATCCTCTAGGTTTTCCACAACAGGTTGGTCATTTTTGCATGTCTATTGAAATGACATTATTTGAGAGTGTAGAAGGGTACATGAATATATGATATATATTTGGTTTCTTACAGGGCATTCTTATCAACGGTCAATTTCCCGGCCCTACAATTGAAGCCATCACCAATGACAATATCGTTGTAAACGTGATTAACAAGCTGGATGAAAAATTCCTCATTACATGGTTGGTGGTTTTTTCCCCCTCTATTTACTTCATAAATTGATGTAAAAGTATTAACCTTTGGTGTAATGCAAAACAGGAGTGGTATAAAACAAAGAAGGACATCATGGCAAGATGGAGTTTTAGGAACAAACTGTCCAATCCCTCCTAACTCCAACTGGACATACAAGTTCCAAGTGAAAGATCAAGTGGGAACCTTCACATATTTCCCATCAACCAAAATCCATAAAGCTGCTGGTGCTTTTGGGGGCTTCAATATTGCTCAAAGATCTGTCATATCCATCCCATATCCTGCCCCTGATGGAGAATTCACCCTGCTTATTGGAGATTGGTACAAGACCAACCACAGAGTAAGCCAACAAATCAATTTCCTAAATTGCTTTTATATTATAGTTCAACATTGCCCCTAAATCTTTGTCTTTCTTCATGCAATGACTCGTAATTGTTTTCATTCATAGAAAATTGTTATATTAAGCAAATAACTATAAAATTCATGTGAGGGTAAACCAAGAAGAAGTTGGGAAAATGATCTAATATCCAATCTCTCGTACGTCAAATAATATTGATTTTTGATATATGAAGGGATATCTAGAAATGAAAAGTTTGACTATACATGATTTTATGTTATTTGAACTAAAAGTTCTTATCTATATATTCTTCTTAATATCGTATGAAATTTGTGTCTTACGTTGTCGTGCTGGATAAGAAGTATATTTATACTTAAGTTCATATTTACCAAAATATTTATTACATAACTTTTTAGAAAAGATAAAAATCAAAGAAAAAAATTATTACATTATTAAAAATTTAAATATTCGACTTAAAAAGTGAGATATTCCTCATATTAATATTTGACCAATTTAGATATTACTAACATTAAAATAAATTTGGCAATATTCACGTGTTGAGTTTATTTTTCCTCTATATCTATATTATTAAGATTTTAAATTGGATGATTGCAATCTTCTTTTATAAATATTATTGAAAATTATAGACACTTTATCTTGTTATAAATATCCACAAATTGTTTTTGTAGTTTTACTAGTATTTTAAGAAGGATGTAAATTTATTTATATTACTAAAAAAGTTGATCTCTAAGTTAGATAAAATTACAAATGAAATCAACTAATGAGTTGGAGACGCAAGCAACAATTAAGTCATTTTATTAATGACAAAAATCAAAATGATAGAATATTTAAATAAAAATAAAAAATATTTTAAATATTTAATAAAATAAATTATTTTAACAGTAAATCAATTAAAAATAGATGGTCAAAATTTAATTAAACTTAAATTAATTGATAATATAAAACCGTCTTCCATTATAATCTAATCAGAACTTTTTACCAACAATGCATAAACCATTAAGCTTTTTATACTGATATCATTAACTAATTATCCAAGAAGATTGAGATTTGAAATGAAAAGAGAAAGATAATAATACAATGTTGATTTTCAGGTGCTAAGGAGACTATTGGACAGTGGGAAGAGTCTTCCTAATCCCGATTCCCTTCTCATAAATGGCCAAAAAAATGCTGCTGTATTCACTGGCTTAGCTGGTAACCATTTCAATCAACAAACACCATGGCTATGAAATACTCATCATAGTTTTCGATTTCCATTTAAACTAGAACTATCAATGGTTATTAATTTTGGTACATTAAAATTATTTTCAGGGAAGACCTACAAGTTTAGGGTGTCCAATGTTGGGTTATCAACCTCCTTTAACTTCAGGATTCAGGGCCATGACTTGAAGCTGATTGAAGTTGAAGGTGCACACACAATGATGGATTCCTACAGCTCCATTGATGTTCATGTGGGCCAATCTTTTACTGTTTTGGTCACACTTAAAGGCCCAATCAGTGACTATGCCATCATTGCATCTACCCGTTTTACTGGGCCCATCGTTCTCACTACCACAGCCACTCTTCGCTATGCTGGCTCCAACACTAAGGCCCCAATTCCATTGCCTCAAGGCCCACCAACTAATGATGTACAATGGTCCATGCAGCAAGCTAGAACCATTAGGTACTACTTTTTTATTTATTTTACAAAATTTATCTCCTCTAAAATAAATAAAAAATCTTAAGTAAAATCATACATGTGTTTATTTTGAGAAAAAAAATTCATTTTTTAATTACCAAAATGTCACCATAATTTTAAAACATTTGTATGGAAAATAACTTTTTTTTTTTACTTGGTTTATCTTATTACACGGTTTATAATCTAGTTTGAAAGAAATTTTTTTACTAAACGACTTTATTTTAATAGCTTTTAAGTTATTTTGATAAAAATTTTAAACTAACTCATCAAAGCAATCTTACTTTTAAACTATTAAGTTTTTTATTTCTATTTTTATTTCCAATAATTTTTTTTTTTAAAATAAAATCCCTTTTACATCAATTTACATCTTTGAACCAGCTTGTTAGTCACTAGTTTTAGGAAACACATTTAATTACTTAACTTGTAAGCTTTGTATCTTTACCATCTCTCACATATCTCACTTTTACATTTTTTAAGAGTAAATGTTTCACTTCATTATTTTCAGTGTTGCACTGTTTTCAATTGGGAATCTTCTGATCATTGCCTCTGACTATGTTTTTGTTTACTTTTCTTTAAAGACTGAATTTGACAGCAAATGCAGCCCGGCCAAATCCTCAGGGCTCATTCCACTACGGAACCATCCCTGTTGTAAGGACACTTGTATTGGCAAATTCCAAAGCCATAATAGATAGAAAGCTACGATATGCAGTGAATGGAATTTCCCACGTAAATCCAAATACCCCAGTAAAGCTTGCTGATTGGTTTAACATCCCCGGTGTCTTTGATCTCCACACCATCAAAGATGTTCCTCCTCCTCCACGCACCCCTGCCAAACTAGGCACCTCAGTCATAGGATTCACCCTCCATGACTTTGCAGAAATAATCTTCCAGAACAATGAAAACTACATTCAGTCCTGGCACATGGATGGATCTAGCTTCTATGCTGTTGGGTAGGATATATAACTAATTTTTACTCTCATTAATCGCCTTTAATTCAATTTATTCATCACAAAATTCATTAACCAAATCTAAATATCCAGATACGACAACGGCTTGTGGACCCCTAATGCTAGAAAGACTTACAACTTGATTGATGGGGTTACTAGACACACTGTTCAGGTGAGTCATTAGCTGCACTTGTGGTGTTTTCTTGAGAAATTTTTTAACTATATATATATATATATATTCTTTCTAAGGCCAGTTTTGTTGAAATTTAAGTGAGTAGTATTCAAGACATGAACTTCGATTTCAAACTAAGGAAACTCACATGAATTCTAGGTACTAAAAAAAAACATTAGTGTTAGAGGGTGTGTTACTTATATTTAGTAGAAAAAATTAGTATAATTAGTATCTTGCATGTATGCAATGACAGGTGTATCCAAACTCCTGGAGTGCCATATTGGTATCTTTGGACAATAAGGGTATGTGGAACTTGAGGTCTGCAATCTGGGAAAGACGGTATTTGGGACAAGATTTGTATCTGAGGGTGTGGAACAATGAGCAGAGTTTATACACTGAGACTCTTGTCCCTCCCAATGCACTCTTCTGTGGCAAGGCCAAACACCTCCCCAAGTCATAGGCTCAGAAGGGCTTTATATATAATTTTATGTGATTATTGCCATAAGTTGTAACTTTGGATTTTCACTTTTCTTCATTCTTATCATTATTTTGTTTAGAAGTTTCAGTTACGAGGGTGTGACTGTTCAAGAAAAATGTAAAACAATGTAAGCCTTCACTGAATATGAGGCCTATTTGAAGATCTAGAGCTGTTTTTAACTAGTTAATTTGATATTGTATTAGATTATTATTTCTTGTAATCATAATAAAAAAAACATTGTATTCCCACCTCGTTTCCCTTGCTTGCTACGCTATGCATCCTCACGAGTTTCGAGTTCAATGATCAAAAGATCAATGAATTGTTTATTAACATGCAATTATGATAAAAATGGATATCAAGCATGTATTTTTGAAGGGAAACAAACTATAACTTCCTTGAATTAGTTTCGGAAAACTATAAAGAACTCTTTTAATTTATTCTTTATGGTATAAATTATAAATACGAGGCTTTTACTTCCCTCGCCCTTTCAATACCTTTTTAATGTAATCCTTCTTCTATTATTGGTTATACATTTCCTACACTATTTTTCGTAATTACCAAAAAATTTCTCTCAGTCATATCCGATTATAATTTTTTATTTTATTTGTATATTTCATTTCTTAACTTTTTAATCTTTTTTATTTTACTATCTTCTATCTCTTAATTAAATTCCGATAGTTTTTTTGTCAATAGTAAAAAATAAACTAAAACGCTGTTGTGCGCCTAGATTTGAACCGAAAACCCTGACCTCTTAGGAATTTAGGGGTGAGATCTAATACTAATACAAGTCAATTGATATTTACATACAAAATGTTAAGTCATACGTGCTAGTTATTAAGAATATTTTTTGATTAATAAACATGGAACAATAATTGGAATGAGTGAAACCATAACTTATCAACACTAGTACAAAAGAATTATTTTTACATCGTCTCTTTTTATCAGGTAACCGCACTTGATATTTTAAAATACGCGATAGCACTGTAACATTATTACAAATAACTTGGTTATAAGGGTAGCCAAATCCATTCCACAGTAGTTACAAAAGTAATTGCTCATATAGTAGTATAATGTATAAAATACACTTTTGTAATGTGTTTTATTTATTTCATATTTCTCTCTTTTATGACTTTAAAATATTCGTATTTTTTTCATCGAGCCAAAAAATTTCAATGTTTAATCTCTTTTTCAAGTAATTCAAATTCATTATGTTATTCTTTGTCTTTCACTTTTCTTCAAAATATTGTTATTGTCATATCTTCATCTTCTCTCCATCACATTCAAAGTGTTGTGTGACTATCACTATTACTTCATATTCTTTTTTCTCATGTTATCCTTGTTGTTTCATCTTTCTCCCTTAGTTTAAAAACGTCTTCATATCCCTCCTTCTAGTATAGCTAATCATTATTTCTGTCACCATGTTTTGTCCACATTTTTCTGACAATTTTAAATCACATAAATTTTTTCTCTACATAATTATTATTCCATATTTATGTAAGAACATATTTGTTATTAAAAAATATGAACTTAAGCTGTTATACACTTATATTATGAATTCGATGAAAGACTTAAAGCATATATATATATATATATATATATATATATATATATATATATATTATTTTTTATATATATTTGTATATATTTATATTCATCTATTGAGGATAGGACTTTCTAAATTTTAGATCAAATTTACTTTATGTTTAAAAGAGGCAAAAAGAAGGAAGATAAATATTTTTAAATTTTTGACTTTTTACAATGGTTAATTCCAACCAATAGAAAGCCCCTTTCCAGTAACTTTCTACATTATGTAAATAAATTTTTATAGATGAGTTCATTTTGTTTTTCTAATTTTTCATTCTTAAAAGTATTTACGCAGAAGCTTTTTTAAATAGACCCTAATAATTTCTATAAATAAAATAAATACGCACACAAAAAAAAAAATGTACAATATCACCTTACTCTTTGTATCTAATAAGTAAGTGGTTTTTCTCTCGTGTGGTGATAGAATTAAGACAATTATTATTATTATTATTATTATTATGTAAACTACCATTCATTGCATGCTTAATGATAAATGTACAAATCGTGCCATGAAACTCCATTCTATTCTGCAAGATAATATTCAAAACGAATTAAATTCAATCTAATTGCGGGTAAAGATAAATTGAACCTAAATACCGTTTTTAGTTGTCTTAAAGATTCAAAAAATTTCTCTTTTTTTTATTTATTTATTCCAGAATCATTACAGCTAGGGACACTATAACTACATTTTGGCAGCTCAGCTTTTGGTCTAACGTATCTTTATTTAAGCTTGGTTTGGACCTGCTGAGAGAAAGAGAGTCAGCAATGAGGAGAAAAAGTAGGGATGGTGATAGTTTGATTAATGGAGGAAGATATCGTCACATAAACAAAAACGGAAAGAAATGTGAGGGATCATATATATCATAGTTGATTATATTGCTAAAATAAAGTTCATTAAAGTATTTTATAAATATAAATAATTATTAGTTCCATAATTGATTATTAATGTACTTTTTTAATTTGTACTATTTTATTATAACAACAATGGATAATTAAATAAAATTAGTTTCTTTTTTCATACATTTGTTTCCCATTTATCTCCAATTTACTTTTTCATCTTTTTCTTTCCCTTTCCCCTTTATTTCTCCGAGTTGTACAGTTATCGACATACATGATAGCAACACATTACTGATCTCATATATTTTCTGAACGTTGAAGAGGCGAAGAATCTGTGACTAGCTTCTGAATCTCTGGTAAAAACACCAAAGCTTGGTGAGTCGGCGTAATGATTCAGAATTACTTGTTTGCATGTGACTGAGTGACTGGTTCTTGTCACATAACGTGTGAGACACTCATAATAGGTTAGAATCGTTAGATAGGTTCGCATTACTGACTAGAATACCAAGAATCAAGATGAGTCGACAGCTAGTTCCAGAATCCAGACACAACAGTGTGCGTGCGCCTTTGATAGATATTGTCAGTACTGGAAGAAGGAAATAAAATTTTGGACAATACCGGAGAAACACAAGTCAGGCATAGCATAAGTGCTCACTGCTCTCTGTAAGGACACAGATGGATTCCTCCCATTACCAATTCCAAGATTCTCTAATGCTATTTGAGGAAACCCTTGCAAAAGGCTGGTTTTCCCTTAGATTCGTCGATTTCTCGTAACAAAACAAAGTTCTTGCATTTGCATATGCTACCCACTAGGACCACCACCACGCCTCCACCACCTCCTTCTAACACACACCAAAACAAAACCCTAAAGTTTTGAGTATACCAAGATCATATATTCTTCTACACACCAACTTTACTCTTTCTAATTGGCTTAAAATTGTTTTTGTTAAGAAGCTGTCATGTTCCCCGTTTAATGTCAGTATCAGTCTACCCTACGTTTTTGTAATCTCTTGCTTACAATTATCGATATATATATATATATATATATATATATTGTCTCGTTTATAACGATTAATGTTTATTAGGCCGCTTAGGTGAAGTAATTAAGACTCGGATTGGAAGAAGCAAAACTACATTAACAAAATCCAGAGACTTGGCAAGTAATATGAACCATTAAAAAAAATTCTCCATTCAGTTTTGAACTCTGGTCCTCTAAATAAGCATAGATAACTTAGCCAAGCACACCGTCAACCAAACTTACACAAAAAACAAAAAATAAAAAGATTGAAGGCTGGCGAGGAAAAGAACAGAAAAAGTGCTAGATCCATATTCATATACCACCCAAACCAAAGCAATCACAAAAGAACCAAACTCGTAAGATACAAAGGGATTAATTAGGAGCACTATGCTACTGTCTAACAGGAAAAGAAAATTTAACCGGTGAACAAAATAGAGAGAAAAACAGTTATTATTTCTGTCACGGATATGCACCAGCGCCATTCGTTGTTGGAAGATCAGACCACGAAAAGGTTGGACCGTTCCAGTATCCGAATTCACCCCCAGCAACCGAAGTTGTCTCCATAATGTTGTTGGACACAGGAGAGGAATAATTAGAAGCCATGTTCCCCATAAACACTTGTGAGGAGTTATCACTGCAATAATTATTAGCCGATGATGACCTTAGCTTCTGGTAAAGCTCTTGAATTCCACTGTTGTGATGTTCCCCGAGTAGGAACCCCCCATTTTGTTGTTGATCTTGATTGCTTCTCCCAAACAGACCAAGCGAAGGAACTTGCGCAACCGCATCATAGCCTAAGGTGCGGTGATTCAGCAACGCATTTGAAACCAAGGGCTCAGTGCTCACCATGTGGCCCATCAGGGTCCCTTCTTCCTTGATGGACATGGGAGTAGGGTTAGGGTTAGGGTTTTGATTTTGAGTAGCTCTCAGCAGAGCCAGAAGGTGAGTGTTTTGGGGGGAACCCCAAAGGATTTGGCTCGGTGGTGGAAGCTCGTGTTCAACTTCAAACCCACCGAAACCCGGTGACTTTCCAAGCTCAGATGCAACGGCTTTCATCTTGGTTGAGGCTGTCTTTGCCACTGAGTTGGCCACGCCGATGTTCTTGTTTTTGCGGCAGCCGCCGCCGATGGGAACGTTTCGGAGAGCGCCACCTTTAGTCCAGTAGCGACGGCACGTCTTGCAGAAGTGGCGCGGCTGAGTGAGGTTGTAGTTGTTGTAGTAGCAGAACTTGGTGTTGGAGGAATCGCATCGCGGGCACCTCAAGTTCTGGTTTTCCGATGGGGGAGTGGTGGTGGTGGTGGTGGTGGTGGCAGTAGTAGTAGTTGTGGTGTTGGATGTGAGGGTAACATTATTAGTTGCGGTAGAAGGAAGAGAAGAAGGAGATGGTGTAGATTGCAGTAGAACTCCTCCTCCTCCTCCCCCTCCATTAATGGATGGTTTTCTTTCTCCTGCTATGAGGCTAGCTCCAGCCAACAGTTCTTGGATCATCTTCTTTATCTTGGTGGATCTACAACAATCCAAAAACGAAAAGCAAAAGGGTGGCGAGGCTTTTTGAGTTAGTGGAGAAAGAAAAGCGAGAGAAAGTTGGTTTGCTCTGCGTATGAGTGAGAGAGAATTAAAGAGTATATAGATTGGAGGAGTAGAAGTGTATGATGACACTCGCCTTTGGGATTTCAATTGGCCAGCTTCGTTGTTTTATGCTGGTAGTAGGACAGCTTCGTTGGCAGTCAGGTACTAGTTGTTGCCAAAGAATATATAGAATTGGGGGCTGCTAATAATATATATATATATATATATATTTATATACTCTCTGCCAACTCTTTACACTCCCAACAAATTTAGCTTTCCTTAAATCAAATTCAGTTTTAACTGTGAACAAAAAAGAAACTTACTATCTTCTTAAATATTAGTTCAAATGCAAAACATCTTTTGTGTAGGCGCCACAAAATAAATTTCTACCAGAGAAAGATAACGTTGGCTTTCCACTTTCCATTCTGGTCATCCTAACAACTCTTTCCTGTTGGAAAATTTTGACTACAAGTCATATTATATAGTGTATGTCACTCTTTTTCTTAAGCTAATTATTACTTTCAATCTTATATGATTCCAACTTCAGTTAGGAGAGGTTTATTAATGCACTGATCATTACACATTCTATCATACGTGCGGTCTTTGCTGAACCAATTATGAAGTATGTAAGGGATGAAATCATTTTGTTTGTCCCACTTATGAGTAAACAGTGCCAGTAAAGACACTTCGTTAATTTCTATGCATCCAAACAGTTTCAATTCCTTTTCTTTTTGCTCGCATATCAACAGAAACTTGCAGACAACGGATTTGAATTCGACTTCATTTTTCCATTACACGCATATGGCTAAAAACGTTTTCTCTATGTGATCACCTGCTTCTCTTTTATGGACTGGGCGTTTCGCTGCTCATGTATTTTGCCTCCACGTATAAATTTAACAACTATCAATGTCTCTACTTCTAGAGTCATGTTCACTATTTGCTCCTATTTTATCGAAAAAATAAAAACTAGCCCAACCTCATTTTTCTTTCAAACGTTTTTCTTAAATGAATCAATCGGCTCGTATATCAATAATAATAAAATACTAGAAGTGAAAAAAGTAGAGGATGAAGGATATATATGTTTGTTCCCCCACTTTGAAAACAATCATATTCCACAAATGCATTAAATGTGTAAGTATAAAGGAAAATCGAACTTTAGTTCATCGGAGTTGTTGTGAAAAAATAATAATTTGTTCCGTGGATTGAAGTCTTCTGATAGAGGGAAAAATTGGGTAGTGATGAAGTTTTGTAAAAGAGTGGTACTTGTTGGCGCTTGTGGAGGAAGGGAGTGAGGGTTTTCTCTAGATGAAGATTCTTCTCCGTTCAAAAACCATCATTACAAGTTCAAGGTGAGGGCTAGTCACGTGGAAGTACGTGTAAAGCTGATTGTCCCTACAAGTATAGTAACCAAAAGAAAGAGCCACTGCGCGCCCGAAACTCATGGCTTCAATTCAGCCCTTCCCCACACACACTCCCCTGGCCAGAACAAACACATGTCCCATTGTCCTATACCTCTGGTACACATCACACACCCAAATAGTGAAACTTCATTCCTACCCTAGTTCACAGTTCTATGCTCAGCAACCAACAAAACAAGGATGCAACAAGCAATCAATTCACCCATAATGTTTTCTGTATGGCTTATTGCAAGAGCTATATCTCTGTTAAGAATATACCTCCATTACTAATAATCTCATAAGTTTTCACATTGATGGAATCAAATGGGACAACTGAACTGACCCTCAGAAATGCTCGTCTTCTTCAGATACCCTTTTTTTTTTTTTTATTTCATAAAAGAACGAGAAAAGCATATGGAATTAAATTACAAGATCTTTCATGAAATTCTAACATTGGAATGTGAAATCGTGTACGTTCGTTGGCTGCTGCGGTCTTGCAAATGATTCTGTTTATATTTGTTTTCACCATTCTACTTTCTCTGGTCCACTCTACCTAACAAGACCATCAACAGTGTGTGATTCAGAGAATGTGAAGCGTTGCAGATATTGCATGTTTTATTTTAATTTTATATAGTACTGTTGTTTGTATACAAGTTCTATCAATCCATTGACACACAATTATTTTAACTTAATTATCAGTTTTAACTATGTATTAGAAAGTTAGATAAAAAGGTTTGATTGCCTTTACTAATTTTGATAAACTTTAAAAAGATTGATTTTTGTAAAAAAAAAGAAATGCATGTGAACTCTATAAACAAGGTATTTTTATTTCTACTTGTATAAATTGCCCATTTTCAAAGACACTTTAATATATAAAAAAAAAAGTACATCTTCGTGGATAAAGACAATTAGAAATACAAGTGTAAGTATTATACATTTTTTTACGTGAAAGAAAGAAAATTGTGGATATTACAAAATGTTTGATATAAATGTTCATACTTCATTAAAAAAAGTATGTAGCTAGTAAGTGATAAAGGAGATAAATAGTTAATATGAAATTTAAATCAGCAGCACAAAGTATCTATAGACATATAATTCTATTTATTAATTCCAAGTTGAAAGTCTTCACAACATATAGTACTATCTGTTGGAATCTAACATACTAGTAGAGCCAATAATTTGTTAATAATAATTTCATTAAATTTTCCAGTACTTTCATTTGTTTTTTTCATAATAATTTTTTTTTCTTAGGGAAAGTCGAGATTCCGTCCTATAATTTCATAGGTACGTCAATTTTGATCTTAGCCAAAAATAGGTATGTAAAATTTGTCCAGAGTCATATTGCTTCTACCACAATCAAACACAATTAGATGGAGACAGTTACTTGGTTCAATGGTGAATACTATATTCTGAAAATTAAATTAAAATACTATATATTAATTATAAAACTTTTCTTAAAACCAATTAATGAAAGATGATGAACTGCGCTAATTACTATTTAGGGAATTGGTGCCCTATTAACGGAAATTCGGTGCGCTTATATGTACACCGTAATAGAGGTTCTATTGCAGAATAATTCCTTAGAATTCTGGGTCTCAGTCTGATACGATTACTCGAATTGATCGAAAGGTATTCAGTTAGTAGAAATTCTTAATTGCGTACCAAAAATGCCCTCTATTCGCAATGACTAAAAGAAGCACCCACGAAATCAATCGTTCATAATACTTTATACTGGTTTATCCAAAAGCTAGAAGACATATTAAACATCAATTTAGAGTCAAATTCTACAGTAATGACAATTAGGTAGAGGATTATGTGAAGAAGCTGACCCGTGTAAATTGAGGTCATGGGCTCAAAAAGCTTCTAACCACTTACATTTGCATACCTAGAAAATTCTGAAAAAGTAAAGTCAAGGATAATTAGTTAGAGAAACAAAAATATGCGATCACAAGAGACGGAAGGAGGAGATTCTTGGAAAAGGAGGGGTCTATGTGTTTCGGATTCGCTGAACCATTTGTCAATCAAAATTTTGATTGATTGAGAGACATTGTCGATGATGAAAGACAAATTAATCTTAATCACTTGAGTTATAAGAAAGCATAGTAACCAATCAGTCTTAGGTGATCTCTCATTATCTACCAGTCTTAGGCTCCTATTATATTTACTTGATGCATAAAACGTATTTAATATTAACAGAATTAGCTATTGAGACTGACGTGGGCCCTGATACTGATTAATTTAATTAGATGGTTTGATTAATTGAAGGGAATCAGTGTTTGCACAAAACTTTTGGAAAAGCCAGCGTAGATAGGGCCAAAATTTACTTGTTCAAAATCACATGCAAAAATGATTTTAGAAGTTGCAGAGTCATGATCTTGTATGCAGGAGATTGACCAAATGAAAACATTCTCGAAATATAAAAAGAAAACAGGTTGTTGTAACAATTGGAATTTGAATCTGACTAGCGAAATTGGCATATGCATGGTATTTCTTCGAAGCGTGCATGAAAATACCTAGCAGATAGTTAATGCGGTAGAGAAATGAAGAATGTGAAAGACTTGACTGAATGGAGAGCATAGGAGTAGTAGGGCCAATAAGAGAGAGACACATAGATAATGTGACGTTGGGAGGGTCTAAGAAAAGAAAAAAATGAAAAAAGAAAGAAGGGGAAAGGGAAAGGTGAGGCAGCAGAAAAACAAAAACTGGGAATGTCAATTATTGGGATCGAAATACTGAAATGTGATGTGATGTGGTGTGTAGTGTAGTGTAGTAATGTACATTGTACTGTATGCATCGCAGAATGAATGAATAGCATAGCCTGAGCGCGCGTGCCGTCCGGAGAGGCAGACAGAGACTGAGTGGGTCAGATTTATGAGAATTCAGAAATCAGAAATCAGAAGAGAAGAGAAGACCGACATGCCTTTTAGTCCTTACGGTACACACATAATGCAAACATAGTAGTATGTAGCAGCTGTTACCGAGGATCAAGGATATGTTATGTTACTTGCAATTACAATATTACATTAGTGGTGTGTTTGGTTTGGTGTGCAAACTTTATTCCCTTAAAAATCAAAAGTTTGGATTGGGCGGGCAAAGCGGAAAACGACGCCAGCTTTGCCTAAAGACGAGAACAAATAACTCTGGATGTACATGTTGGGCAACGCGGGCAGTGCGGGCACCTAGACATTGATACTATACCCTGTGGTCGCCGTCAAGGGCCCTCCCTCCCACTCTGACCCTCACCACCATCTCATTCCCTTCTCTCTCTCTCTCTCTCTCTGTTCCATTATGCCACTCGTTTTATTTTCCATCAACTTAATCTTCAACTTTTTCTGCAATTCATCTATAGTACCATTCACAGTATTTTCCACCACTTTATACTCAAATGTATATATGTTGTAGTATTTAATTAGAGACATCATTAGTCTTTCAAACGAGTCATGAAAAAAAGTTTGATACATCTCTTACTAATAAATCATCATCTTTTGTTCCTATTTTCTTACTACTAATGTGATAAATTGCATGTTAATGTATGGAGTTGTTTAATTGGAAGGTTTAGGGGAATACATGAAACGTAGGTAGGTAGGAATTTGAAAGGACATGACTACAATGCATGGATGGGATGGGATATAATCCCACATTCCTATACATGGGCCCCTACTCGTGTCTCCCCTTATCCAGCACTACAGCTTTCCCAGGGCTCCTCTTATTTCGTCTTTTTGTTCTGTTTTTCTTCTTTTTTTTTCCCCCACTTCTTCCCTTCGCCCCTTTTAACTGTGATAGGTACGCTTCTAATCCTCAAACACTGCTGCGATGACTTATCCACTCACTCACACACCTAATAATGCTCTATGTACACTTCTCACACACCTTCACACAATATACTTTTATTTTCCAACTATGAATTCTCTATGCCGATTCCAATGTATCTGACTACCTCCTCCCTTCGATCAAAGTGGTTGCATCTCTATGTATTTTAGACCCTGCATGGTCCATAACAATTCAATGTCTGTCCTCTCTGTTATCACTGCAAAAACACGCATGCATGGTCAATATTGGATACCCTATTCATCATCTTTTTTAACATAATTCTCATTAAAACATGCTCATTGGATATGTGGTTTTCATCGTCTCATAAACATATTTTTTAAGTAAAATTTAAATCTTGATTTAACCTACTTTTCTAACTAATTCTTTCTATCAGATTCAATTTAATCTAACTCAAACCTTACGACCCATTTAAAATTATGGTTTCGATTTCATTGCAAACTTAATCTAACTTGTACCTACTTATATGACTCGTAGAATTTTAAATATGATCGTAATATTATGCAATTAGAGTAGGTTAAAAAACTTTTTGGTTACAGCCACTGTTACAGTTGCACACCGTAATTTAAAATCATGTTGCGCCTACTGATCTGTACTTGGTACACTACGGGGGTAATTTTAGTACTTTTAGTTGCGAACAGTGAATACCTTAATATATGTTTGTGGCAACCCACGGAGATATGCCCTAAGGGCAGAGAAAGAATGTAAGAAACTAATTTGTGTGCATGGGAAAGAGTGAAAGTTATAAAGAAATAACTGATGAGGAAGTGTATACTATACATAAATTACATGGGTGTTCTTAGTTGTAGCTTTCCTTCTCCTCCATACTGGGTGGTCCCCATCTTAAAAGCAACAAAATTACATGTACATAGGTAGGCGTCCACATTCCTCAATGAGATTGATTGAGGAGTGAGAAGCCCAACGAAGGGCTCACACCTGACAAAAGATATGGTTGGACAAGATTCTTTGTTTTGGGGAGGAAAATACAATATATACTAGATCACCTCATGCCATTGGAATATGGGGTGGAGTCTTATTGGACTAGGGATGAACCTATGTGAGGAATTTCTGACAAGCAAAAAACCATGACGACCAAAGGTGACTGTTAAGAGAATTTTCGGTTACCAAGGATTGCTATCTACGACTTGATGTTGATCCTTCTTGGATTTTGAAATTTGAAGCAGCCTTTGTTAGCCACAATTAACTAATTAAACCCAACCATCTTTAGCTTAGTTTTATATAAAAAGAATAACTAAGTTCTCTTCTAGTTAGCACAATTCCCATGTGACTATACACTGATGATCCCCAGACCAAGATTTGCTGTATCTGATATATTGTTATAATAATCCATTCCCAAGCGTATCAGGTATTCGAAGTTTGTGAGCATGTGTGAACTTCTCTAAAACAAATTTTTAAGAAAAAGAGATTATACTACAATATAGGCGAAAGCCCTAGACACTCAGAGAACTTGTACAATTTTTGCATTTCATATTATTCTTCAAGTTTGTCTCATTCTATTCAACCTCTTGAACTGATGCAAAGTTCAGCAACAGTCACGGTTAATACTGCAAGCGATTACAGATAGATAAGATTAATGCAAACTATTGCAAATTAAAAACTTCAAAAGCCTAATATTATGGCCTTAATTATGGTTTCAGACTGAAATGCATGTATATATCAGTAGAAATGTTGTAGTACATAAAATTAATTTTTGATGCTATTGGTTAGGAAAGATTAAACATATATTTGAGATACATAAACATGTAAATGATGAGAAGAATTAATTCTAAAGATAAAGCAAACAATTCTTAAAGCCTATCTTTCCTTTCAGTGCATGATTACATGATCCAGTCACATAATTACAAGATAGCGCGACACTGAGCGTTTCAATTCTTTTCTTGAGAAGGCAAAATTACCATGCATGACACATAAACACAAAAATATAACGCCATAGCGGATTTGGTAATTTTAGTTTCATGCGTGCATAAAATATCGTGAAACTGATATAGTGCAAACAACAAATACTAGAGGATTTGGATGCACAAAATCCAGAATCTGATATAATCTAAAGAAATGTAAAAAAATGAAACTAAAGTAGTTGCGAGTGTGCGTCAGCAGTAGCATACCTAGGCTATCAGTTCGTGTTTCTTAAAGATCTTCACATGCTAATATATATTAATCGAACTTGATATGAACATAATTAACGATGATGAATAATTAGCGCAGTGCAATGATGACCTAATCTTTACAAACATAAAAGCATTCATTTCTACTGCGGAACAAATTTGTATTATTAAGGACAGCACAACTACACTATAATTGTGATCTGTTTTTGTCAAAATTAAAAAAAAAAAAAAGTGACATATGGAGCCCCATCATTTTGGTCTGGATTGTGGAGCCTACATATGAAAGATTAACTGTAACTTTACCCAAATTTCAAAAGACAAATAGTAAAACAGATCAAACAAACTAATAATTTACCATGTCTTGTTTTTTACTTGCTATTGGATGACAATTAACCACTCCTATTTTAATGTTTAAGCATGTTCTCTTTCTATATATATATATATATATATATATATATATATATATATATTAGTTTAGGGTTTAGTGATGGACATCAAACAATTTTTTTGTATTCGAGTTTGATATACCACTAAAAAAAACAAAAATTACCGACAAAATAAATGTATTGGAAATACTCAAAATCTATCGGTAAATTGAATATAGGTAAATTTATCGATGAATTTCTGAGTCCGTCGATAATTACCGACAGATTTTCGACAGTAATTACCGACAGATTTCCGACGGATTTCTGATCTGTCGGTAATTATCAACAAATTCATAAATCCGTCGATAAAATCGTCGATAATGATATTTTACTGATGGATAAAATTTCATTGATAAAATTATGTCGGTAATTTAACTTTTTCTTGTAGTATCACAACTTGAGGTTAAGAAGTAACTTCTTAAAGAAGAGTTTAAGAAGGAAATGTTCCTCACATTAAGAGTAATTATTGTCGAAAACGAAAATAGAGTTAGCATTCATGAGAGTATCATTCGTCTTCTTACTATCTCTCCACTATCACAGGCTTCCCCTATTCTTGTCATCACAAAGGAAAGTTGTCCAGCTGACTGTAAACTATACATTGGAGTGTAAAAGGAGGTTATCCAATAACGATATGTCTCTTGGAGGGAAATTGTTACATTTGAAAATAAAAGACAGTCATGGTGATGGCGGGATCTTTGTAAAGTGTGTGGCACAAGGGCACAAACAAACTAGTTTGATAGTAGAATTAAGTGGGTTTTAGGTGATGGAAAGACTGTAAGGTTTTGGGATAATAGGGGGCTGGTACTGCAAAGCATGTTGTGCTCTTTGTGTCAGGATCTAATCAAATTAACAAACACCTTTTTCCTTTTATGGAATGCAAAGTAATCAAAACAGTTTGGGGTAGCTATGAAAGATGGGTGAGGATTAGTTTAGTTAGGCACTATTCACTACAAACCAACTTCCTTAATTTTAGTTTGTTGTGTTTAAATCGCAACCAAAATATGGTTTGGAAAGGGATGTGGGCTGCAATTATTGTGGAAGTTTGGAACCATAGGAACAAATTTGTGTTTAAGAATGGAGTTATGGATAAATATTTTGTTTGGCTCAACTTAAAAGATGGTCATAGGTAAAGCATAAAATGTTGCGAGCGAACTTTAGCAACTCCAATTGGTACTTCTGCCCATTGCAATGCTTGAAATCTTGTAGTTAAGGGTAGACGACTTTTTGATAGGCTTTGGAGTACTAGTACTTGGGTGGTGGCAGCTGCAAGCTAAATGCTTTGACAGGATTCTAGTTCAACCTTCCTAAGAATCCACTAGTGAGGGCTTACTAGAAACTGTGTATCGATAGCTTAGTGTAGTGAGTGTAAGAGGTAGTTCAGGATTTAGGGAGTGAGGTTTAACGCTTGTCATACCTAAGCTTTAGTGTACAAATCACACTAGATGGGGTTAAGTAAGTATTAATGTGGTGTGGATTATAACTTATCGCTTTGAAGAGATGCAGGATAGATGTGAGGCTTTCATCTAATGTTTTGCAAAGATGTAGGACAATTGGTTTGTTGTGCAGGATTCATTAATTTAGAAAGATTCTTAGTCGAAGCTATCAACTTAGCTGAAAGTGGATCCTCTCAGCACTATTATTCAAAGATTGGCATTACTTTTCCTTGGCTCGAGTTAATTCTTGGGGGTTACTCTTAGCCAGTACTGGCACATTTGTTTGCTCTATCTGCAAATGGAAGCATGCACATTGGCTTTTGCGCTGCATAGTTTGTGTTGTTGTATTGCTCTATGCTGGTATTGATTGGTTCCAATGAGTGAACTAGGGGTTGATCAGTTGGGGTTTTCGTAATGTTTCTAAACATTTTTCTTGTAATAGGATTGGAGTACCCCTTAAGTACTCCTATTTATTTCATTCTTGACATTTAAAAAAAAAACAATTCGGTATCCGTTAGGTAAATTTTATTTCAATTTATATTTTTTGGTTTATATTTTGTGGTTTTAGTTAAAATTTATATGTAGGCGTTGACTGTCCACCATTAGATGATTAAGGATGATATGATGTGAGTAGTGATTGTAGATGTTCGAGATTCTACTACTCAAATGGTAGACATACCTAAGAAATTTTATCATTTGACCAGCTAGATTGGCAAAGTCGATTGGAGTAAGAGTTGTTTTTCATACTTGTTTTAAAAATTATGTATTTATTCTTTTATAATATATTAACATGAGTTATATTTCTATACTAATTTTATTTAAATCTAGGATGGTTATAAAAAAATAAAAAGTATTATGCTTTCAGGTAACGTCTCAATTTTTATATTATAATAATAATTTATTTTTTATCATTAGCAATAACAAATAAATAAATAAGAGAAAGAGGAGTTGTCCCAACCCATATACAAAAAACCAACAAAGAAGGAAATAATACAGAAAAACAAAAAAGGTTTCACTATGTGTGCGAACTCCCTATTGCCTTTGCATTGCAAAATAAAAGCTTTCCTACTATTTTAAACATAACATTATACACTTTAAAACATAACATTATACATAACCCATTTTGCCAGCATAAACACTAGTTCAACAAAAGGCATGTACTTTATATAGCAAGAACACCTCCAACATGTTATTCATATGCTCACATTGCCAAAGCATTTAGACACATAAACCAAGTTTTCATATGATATATTATTATCTTTGTGCCTCATTCTAATGTCCATATGCCATCATCTTCCTACCCAAAGTTAATTAGATCATTCAGTTTTTGAATTTTCTGTATTAGCTGACACGTCCATCCTTTTTGCCTTTATTACCTACTTAAAACACCTGCAGAAGAGAGCAAGAGAAGGCCACAACACAATTCTTATATTATAGATTAGTATTTATTAGCCAACTTCATTATCCTCACTTACCTAATCGAAAACTATTCAAAATGTGTTCTACGCAATTGGCCCATGTGTTCAAATAATAAAAGAAGTTATCCTATACAAACTAATTAAAATGTGTGCCAACATAGGTTGGAAAAGGTCATGTATTATTGTCAATAACCCCAACCCTGTATTAAGATTAGCTCAACTTATA
>Ga0209489_101193_pt1 | contig 52941 bp, 36 predicted proteins | sample SiratrowhiteBW_FD_187527 | JGI IMG/M metagenome (GOLD analysis project Ga0209489, IMG submission 187527) | Root nodule microbial communities of legume samples collected from California, USA - Siratro white BW (SPAdes) (version 2) | ecosystem: Host-associated > Plants > Roots > Nodule | place...
TATCAAATATTATTATTTTTTAATTTTTTAGTATTATTATTAAAAATATTAATATTATGTTTATTTGTATTATTGTTATTAATATTAATATTGTTATTATATATTATTAATATCAATAGTAATAATCATAATAAATATTAATAATATTATTAATATTACTTATATTATTGTTAATAATATTACTTATATTATTATCAATAATATTAATATTATTTATATTAAGATTATTATGATTAATATTTTTAATATTACTCACAAACATAGATTTGTAGATATAGGTTTATAGGTATTATCCACGGAGATAGGTCTATAAATATTACCCACATAGATAGGTATGTAAGTATTACACATTGATCGATATTACCACAACCTATGTTCGTAGGTACTATGGACCTATCTTCGTAAGTAATATCTATATAGATAAAATTTTTAATACTAATAATAATATTACGCTTGTTAATGATATTCATATTAATTTATTATGAATAATATTATTAAATATTAATATTATTAACAACATTAATATTTTTAATTGGTATTATTAATATTATAAATATTAATAGTATTTTTAATATTTTTACTATTATTAATATTATTATCATTAATATTTATAATAACATTAACAACAATCCTAAATAAGAATGATAATAATAATAATAAATAATGAGGCAAATAAAAGTATACAAAATAATCTTAAGAATTATAAAATTTTAATCATAAAAAATAATAAAAAGTTATGATATTACTTACATATCATTATAAGTGGGTAATGAAAAATTACACCCACACATAAAATTCGGGGGAAAACAGAAAATGAAATTATTCACTAATAAAAGTTTGTGAGAAATTTATCAGTGTCCTAAGTACGAATTTTGAGTTGTTAGATTACCTACATAATTTTATCATAGGTAAATCTAGTTTCTTTTTTAGTGTGGTTTCATGTTGTTTCGTCTTGTGGAGATAGGAAAAGTTTTACCTAACTCTACGGTATTGACAAAAATGATCTAGGTGTACACGAATCAAAACAAACTTGTTGTCCTCTAAGAGCCAAACCCAAAACAACACAGACATAAAAAAGATTGAAGGGAACCAGATGCTCCCTGATTCAAAAGCTTTTATTTTCCACAGACCATTTGCTCACCAACTCAAGCAGCAACGCATTGCAAATCTTCAGTGGCTCTTCCATCTGAAGCATCCATCAAAATGGGTCCTTTCCAATTCTTGTTTCTACAGGGCACCCATTCTATCGTTTACTCAAACAACAGTATGGGTGTCAACCCTATGCCTAAGCCTAAGCCTAAGCTGCAAGTTATATATAAAACATTTATGTTACCATCTTCACATGTCAAACATTTCAATAACAAAACCAGGATGCAAACTAACTTACATTAGATTCATCATTGGTGTCCACAATAGCTTTTCCCTTTCCAGCTATTGTTGTCAATAACACTCAAACACCTAAGCAAAAGATCCAAGTTAAGGCAGATGACCATTTCCACAATTTAACATGTGTTCATTAATAACAATTATAACTCTGCATTAATCAGCGGTTACCCCATTTTTAATGAGGGAACACCTTAGTGCAAGTGTTGGCAACTAAACACACATCTGTTCATCAGTCGCGAAAACTTGTACTGAGGTGTCCCCTCGTTAAGCCATGGGTAACCACTGATGTTTTGTCAGCTCACAACCACTTATTATCCATTCCTTAATTAGAGCACACCTTAGTCAGCACACAACACCATACACACAATAAACAAACAGATTCAAACATCACAAACCTAAACCCCTAATAAAAATCATTCCTTTTCCACCAAGAACCAAGAACAAAATTGTAAAACGACTATCAAATACATCTTTTCCCATTCCAAGCATCAATGTTCAAATACCAAATTAGCCTGTGTGCATTAATAATGGTTCTAGCGCTGCATTAATAATGATTCTGGCGCTGCATTAATAATAATAATAATAATAATAATAATAATAATAATAATTATTATTATTATTATTATTATTATTATTATAAAGAAGGATGGAATGATTTCTAAAATGTCTCAAGTTAAATAAAAAAACACGAGTATGCAATTAAATAGTAAGTTCTTAAAAAGAACAATAGGATAATCTTAATTTTTTAACATAAACTTTTGTGCCAACTCATTGTTTTTTACAACATTTGACCATTTAGTTTTTAATTTTTGAATAAAGCCTTAAATTTGATATTTTGGAACTGTTTCTCTTATTATGAATTTTAATCTTAATTTCTTCTAAATATAAATGATTCAACAGACATGTTTATGTTTAAACTGAATATACACTAGTGGAAAAACCCTGTACAACAGCGGTTCTAGAGGGCTTACAAAGGCGATTCCACAATCGCCGTTATTCTAACCATCGTGAAAAGTATGTGACATATGACGTCGATTAAACAACCGTCGTCGTATATATGAAATACCAAGGCAGTTTATTAGGAAACGCTGTAAAAAAATCTTTTAGTGGGCAACAAAGACATTTTTACAGTATAAACAGACCTTATTAAGGCGGTTAGCGCTCCACAACCGCCTTAATAGGGTCTGTTTACTAAGGCGTGGATGACCATAACTGTCGTAGCTTAAGCTATTTTTTTTAAATGCAACAGCTATCTGTTCTGCTGCCAAAAAAACTGCATATATTTCCAGGCACACATATTTCCAAGCACATATATTTGTAGGCACATTACGTATTTCAAAAGTATATAAGTTATAAAAGATTGAAAGAAATTAAATTGCATTTGAATTGTCAAAAGTACTATATGTTACAATACAAAACATACTAGTATACATTATCCTAAAAACATACAAGCAATTAATAGATACAAGTCACAGATATATTAATTATCTTACACTACAACCTACTATGAGTATTTACTTCTCATTTCAATGAAGTATGTTGCCCATTCCTTTTTAAGTTCTCTTATGGTGTTATTGTCCAATGGCTCTGGATCTGAAAAACGCTGAAATAGGAAGATAGTGTTATTAATCACTATCATATAAAAGTAATCATGATTTTATCTTATTTGAGCACTTTCATACCTCGTCCCAAGCGTCAGTGATACCAACGTGAACTATGGTCTTCATCCAATACATGATATAGTATCCACATTCCCAACTTTCATATTGCTTGTTACACTATAATTTCATCAAATTTAAATTATTAAACAAGTCTAAAATGAATTTAATAGGTTCAATTAAGAATTGAATACCTTAGGAGATATCCAATGTAAGCTCTGGGATATGGATGCAGATCTTCCGCCAAGTATACTACATACATTAATTGCACTAAACAATCGACAATGATTAGTAACTTGCATATCATACATACAAACAAGAGTGATCTATTATTTAAAGTTAATTAAATCATACCATTCTACTACTATTTTCAGATCTAAAGTTGGCTTCTTATGCAATGAACAAAACCAAACCACAGTGTTATTTGCAGGACAAATAAGCATCAGTTGCCAATGGGTCCTAAAACAGTCAATCCATTAGTCATGTTCTCTAAATTACTTAATATCAAAATATAAAGAAAAGTAAACTTACACATGAATAATTGGGACAATGTAAATTCTTTTCCTGGATTCTGAAATCCATCTCTGTATATAAGTCTAGCATTCCATTTTTTTATTTCTAGACCTTTGTATACTTTGAGGCTCAAGAAATCCATAAATATCAGCATTCCCAATTTTATAAGCTAAATTATTTATGTACTTGCATATGTTTTTTCATATGTTTTTCACACTGCTATTCTTGAGGGTTTTTCCAAAAGTCACCTCGACGTGGCACACTCGGTTATAAACTTCCTCACCAGTTAAGGGTGGAGGTGCAGTTTTGTCCTCTTGACAACCGTTAAAAGCTTTTTTCAACCTGCGATAAGGGTGATTACGTTTCAAAAACCTTCGATGCCCAATGTAAGAAGTCTTCCTACCATATTTCAGTTGATGGTAACTGGTGTTCTCTTCACATATCGGGCAAGCGTGTTGTCCTTTAACACTGACCACTCAGATTTCCATATGCTCGAAAATCATTAATAGTACAAAATAACAATGCTCACAAATTGAAATTGACCTTTTGATATGCATCAAAAACCTCCATGCCTTCATCCCATAACAACCTCAAGTCTTCTATCAAAGGACTAAGATAAACATCTGTGTCATTTCCAGGTTGCCTTGGTCCTGATATCATCATAGACAACATCATATATTTTCTCTTCATGCACAACCGATACGGCAAATTATAAATAATTAGCAAAACAGCCCATGAACTATGTTTGCTACTCAAATTACCGTATGGATTCATTCCATCTGTTACAGGACCAAGTCTGAGATTTCTTGGATCACTTCCAAACTCAGGATATAAACAATCAATTTTCTTCCATTGTGGTGAATCAGCAGGATGTCATAACAACCCATCACATATTCTTCCATTTGAATGTCATGTCAAGTTCTTTGCATCTTTAACATTGGCAAAAAGAACGTCTTAATCGGGTATGATTGGAAGATACCACAATACTTTTGCGGGGGGACCCTTTTTCATGTAATCTTTGTTACCATCATTGTCGTTTACTTTGTATCTTGATACCCCGCATCTAGGACACTTATGCAATTGTTCAAACTCTTTTCTATATAATATACAATCAGTGGGACAAGCATGTATTTTTCGATACTTCATACCCATTGTACACAATATCTTCTTGGCCTCATAGTGATTGGTTGGCAATGTATTACTTTATGGAAGAATTTGATGAAACAATTCGAGTAATTCGATAAAACTTTTATCAATCCACCCATTTCTTTCCTTGATATTAAATAGTCGTAATACTGTTGACAAACGGGTAAAACTAGAACAATTGGGATACAATTCTGTCTCTGAATCATCTTTCAATGAACCATACACATGTGCTTGGCGGAAACTATCTTCTCCAATATCACGAATCATGTCTTCCATGCAATCTTCAGAATATAAATTAGAATATTCACATTCAGTGGCAAATGCACTAGAATATTGCTCTAAAACTTTACCATGCCAAGTCTATATTGTATAGCTCTTCAAGAAACCATCACAAAGAACATGCTCTCGTATCAACTCAATATCTTGTCTTCTTCCATTCAAACAATTCACACATGGACAATAATATTTATTATTTACTCCCGCTACATTCCGCTTAGCAAATTGTAGAAACTCTTCAACACCTTTCTCATAAACATCACTAATTCGACTTGTATTCATCCAACTTCAATCTATGACTACGTATAGTAAAAAAAATCATTCATATTATACAAGTCACAAATTAAACAAAATATTTTTCGGGAACTTAAGATCTCCAGACTTAAAATACTAACACAAATTGTCGGGGATTGAATATCCCGGGACTCAATACCAACACGTTTTGATGTAAGTACATATCACACAAAAATTGCCGGGATTGACCATCCCCAGACTCGATACCAACATGTTTTCATATAAGAAAATATTAGATAGAAATTGTCGGGGATCGAACATCCCCAGACTCAATACCAACACGTTTTCATGAAAGTATACACAACAACCAAGCAAACAATAACAATCATTTCAATACACAAAGCATTAAAAGCATATAACAAGAAATCTAAACAATCCAAACATTTCAAAAATACATAAAAACATACCTCTTAGTTGTCGACGAGAACAAAACGCAAATAAAACCCCTTGTGGCCGACGGTTATGGTGGAGGAGGAGAGGCAGGCAAGATGACTATGGTGGAGGAGGAGGGCGCGAGGGTGGACGGGGAGGAGGAGGGCGCGAGAGGTGGAGGATGAGAGTGCGGAAGATGAAGGAGGAGGGTGTGAGAGGTGGAGGACGGGAGCACGAGAGGTGGAGGAGGAGGGGCAACGACGCGGGAGAAGAAAGCGGCGTGTAGAACAGAAAGTGAGTGGGGTTGACCAAAAAAGAAGGGCTATAACGGTGGTTGTGGGCTCGAACCACCACTATAGCCCTTGAAAAATAAAAAAGAATAGCTCTCCAACCACCATTATAGCCCCTGAAAAATAAAAAAATTATTTTAAAAGCTAAGGGACTACAACGATGGTTGAAGCCCCACAACCACCGTTGTAGCCCCTGATTTCAAATTTTTTTTAAAAACAAAGCTATGGCGCGTTTAATGGAGATACGAAGGCTATTGTTATTAGTAACCGCCTTTGTAATGTTGTACTTAATTTCAAAATTACCACCATATTTTTGTTTAATGAGGTTCCATTTTTACTGCCATTTTATCTTGTCGTAAAGTGTTTTTTCATAGTTACGGTTGTGAACTCACAAATAAAGATTAAGGTACATTATCGAAGTTCAGTGGTTCTAAACTACATGCCAGAAACATATGGACAGACGAGAGATGAGGAATGCGACCATGGCATAGATCGAGGGAATAAACGATCAAATTTAAGAGATGAAAAAAAAAGAAGGATAATAAACTCTTTTTATAAAATGTAATTCAAGACATGTAGTTCAATAAACAATTATGTCACAAATTTTGGCTCACATGCACTAACTCATCATCCGTCATTTCCATTTTGGTAGAGGGCGCTTCATTTTAAGAAGATGGGAGAGTCCTGCAATAACGTGTAAACGACTACTGGGGACACCTGTCTTTGCCAGGGCGTTGCCACTGTTGTCAATAAGCACAAAACAAGGAACATAACTTACATCATAATTAAGAAGCTGCAATAAGAATATTCAAGAGCAAGTCAGCAAGGAGTAATAATTATGTTTCCATCAACAAAATGATAAAGGCCTCAAGTATCTTAATTGAAAATGTACTTTACTTTCTGATTAAAATCTAATATGTTCTTTCTGTATCCTTCCAAAAAGCTGATGTTCCTTACCATAACCATCATCTCAAGTTTCACATGAGAATGCGCCGAAATGAATCACATTCCCATAAAAACTAGATACACCGAAGGATATATGAAAATGGATCTAGAAAGTAAGGTTTTGAACATTTAGGCTGAAGTGTGATCCTAGGATGGGTCTCTGTTTGGATAAATTCAGGCATAGCCCATTCATCAATTTTTATTAGTATATGGTGATAATTGAGATGTCCAAGGAAGCAGCATTTGCTACAATTGAAAGGTAAGGTTAAACATGGAAGCAACATTTTTTACAAATTACAATGCATACTATACATAATCCAAGACAAGATACCCGATTAAGGCCCATTTAAGGAGTAGCTGGATTGCAAATAGAATTTGCATGGTTTGCTTGCATGTAGAGGTAATTCAAAAAGAATGAATAAAAATGAAAACCAAAGTTACGGAGATGAAGAGCTAAGAATACAATACTTCTTCAAAGTGATATATTGTCAGCAATCACATTTGAAGAAAACAAACTGAGAAACAGGTCTGCATCTTAAAGCGGTAAAAAAACATGGCCTGGAGCAGGAGACTGAGTCACAAGACATGCCCAATGACATAGTCAGGTTTGCCCAAACGTGGTTCAGCGTAACATAATTATCAATTATCATATTATTTGTTAAACCCCATGTCCATTAAATTCATCCTATTATGCAAACTGACATGTAAGTTTATATATACACAACAATTAAATTAAAAAAGCAATATAAAAAAATTACAAAGCATCAAAGTACATTTATATTCTTCACAACACGATGGCATATAAACCCAATCTCTATAACAAAAAAAACATAGCTAACATTAGAATACCTATGTTGTTGGGTGACTGCACGGTTGTTGTCCATACTACTCTAGAACAGTTATTGTAAAAATATTATTTTATCTTCTTTTAGTCTTTTAGTTCCTATCTATGAAAATTAATTTATATAATCAGAATTAGATGTATTCCAATAGATAGATATTATTTTTATTAACCATATCTGCTAAGAAAAGGGTTTAATTGTTGTAACAAAGTTTGATTTTTCCTAAACTGTATTAGGTTATCTTTTATTTTTCCTAGTTGCTTGTCACAAGAACAGCCTTCTTAGCTGTCTTTCAAATCTACTTGTTCCTCCTTCTTTTCCCTTTGTCTCTTCTTTAATACTAAATGGCCCTTATTATTATTCTACAACAAACCAATAACATAAATGAAGTTAATCAATAACACTTAGAGCATCATGAACTCTTGTATGCAAAAATGTACATTGGATTTACCCAAGCCCAAGCCATGGAACGAAAGTAAGGTGGTGGTGAACAAAACTGTGTGGGCTAGATGCAGGGGTTTACCACTATCGTTGTGGACAGTTGATTGCTTTCGGAAGGTCCTGCACAAAGTAGGAACTCTTGTGGATGTAGATGAAACTATTTTGAACTGGGAGCGCGTAGAGTATTCCAGATTGATGGTCAGAAAGCAGTAGCATCCATAGTCCAAATTTGTGAGGAAGTGTGGATCAACGAAAGAGTGTATCAAATTTCGGTGGAGGAGGAAAGCTCTTACTTAGAGTGTGGTCCTCCTTGTCGTTGGTACAAAGAGGATGATTTCTCATATGTAAGCTCGGCAATGGAAACAAAGGTGGCTAACAGCATACAATTAGACGACGCTGGCTGGGAGAAGTTGGAAAATGAAAGGGCCCTGGAAATGGCGTTAGAAGCTGAACGCTGGTGGATTAATTCCGATCACCAGAGATCCGAAGAGGTGAAGCAGAGATTGTCCAACTATTTTGGGCAAGAGAACAGTCTTTGGCGGATGTCAGATATAGTAGGTGCATCAGTTGCATGGAAATGGTAGGGAACGTATAGACTTACCCAAAAACAGAACCTGCGAAGCTGGAACAGAGGGGTGCAGTGTTGGAGTTCAAAAATTGAGCTGATTGGGTAAATACCCAACGGTTGGATAATAAGTGGGAACAGTCTCCGTCTAGGGTTTTATTTCTCTTTAATGTGCAATGGGCCTTTGAGAAGGGAGCCCCAAATCGGGTGGGGCCTGCTGGCTTTGGGCCTAAAGCCCAACTTCGAATTAGGTCTGAAGCAGGAGGAGGGGTCACTAGTGGCGTAGCTAATTGGCTTGGTGAAGGGGTGCAAGGTGCAGCCGCTGCTGGTGGAGCTGTTGACGTCGACGAAGGAGATGACGCCGACCGAGCTCCTACCGTCGTTGGCTCTACTTCTAAGGTTGCCTTTGATGGTACCATTCCAAGCATAATATATTCAGTTGAGATGCCCATGGAAGATAGGGTTGTAGATCCGAATGATATGTGCAGAGCCACTGGCGTCGGTGAGGGTGTCAGTTGGTGGAACAGTTTTTGTTGTTTGTGCGGTAGTAACCAATGATATGGAGGTGTCGGATGGAGGTGCATATGCCGCCGGCAATGCTTCCCAGCCCGAGATAGAGAGCGGTGGGATGGCGCTAGAAGTAGGTGCAGCCACAGACATCGTTAACAAACAAGTTGGGGTAGTTATTGGTGGGGCAGCTGCAGTCGATGTGGTGGAGCCCAATGTTGACGGTGCCGCGCCGCCGCTGATCTGGGGGTGCCAGATGTCGACGTAGGTGCTGTCGACGACACGCAAACAACAATGGCAAGGAACATAGGGGCACGTGATTCCTGTGTGGTGGAGGGAATTAATGACGTTATAGTTGTAGACAGTAGTGTCAATAATAGCAGAAGCTGCTTCAAGTTAATGTTCAACAAGGTAATCCAGCGCACTTTAATGGCTCAGGTAGGACTTGGATTGGCGAGTCTAGCACCAAGAGGAAGGATGGATCCGAAAATTCTGCAAATGTGTATGGCTATGGGTCTAGGTTGGTCACTCCTTCACTGTCTAACACCATTAATGACTCAAATATTTCAAATTGTAACAGGAGACTGAGGTCTGTGGATGATGAGTTAGAAGAACTCAGATTATGGGAGATAGCCAAGGAGATAGGGGTGGTTTGCAAGAACTGTGAAGACAATATTTGCAGTAGTTGGTTGGATAGAGGAATGGGATAACCATTTGATGTGGGAAGCGTCGTTAGAGGAAGGGAACCCGTCTTGATGAAGATCGTCAACATTAATATAAGGGGTTTGGGAGGAGATGTAAAGAGGAAGTACTTGAGGGAGTTGGTTTCAAAGGAAGATCCAGGATTGTTGTTAGTGCAAGAGACAAAGTTAACCAAGCTGGATGATTCTAAATGCTACAGCTTATGGGGAAGTAATGATATTAGTTGGATCCATAGAGGGGCGGACAAGGAAGGAGGAGGTATCTTGACTTTGTGGGACAATAAGAAGTTCACTTGTTCTAGATCAGAGGAAGGGAAAGGCTTTATTTTAACTGAAGGTATGTATAAGAGTGGAGACTCTGTTGTTGGAGTGAAAGTAATAGTTCTGAATGTCTATGCTCTGTGTTCTAATAGTGATAAAGTGGTTCTTTGGAGAGATATAGAGTGCCTATTGGGCAACGGTACTGCTCATAACAGGTGCTTGATTGGTGACTTTAATTCAGTTCGGGTTGCTTTGGAGAGGAAAGAGACTACCAGTGGGACAGTTAATAAGTATGAAATGGCAAGGTTTAATGATTTCATTGAGAGGTATGCTTTGAGGGATATTCCGGTAGTTGGGAGACAGTTCACTTGGTACAGACCTAATGGAACGACTAGGAGCAGATTGGATCGTGCTCTTATATCAGATGAATGGCTGCAACAGTGGCAGGGATCAAAGCAATATGTGCAGGGTAGACAAGTTTCTGATCACTGGGCTTTAGTGATCAAAAAAAGTATTTTGGATTGGGGACCGAAACCCTTTCGTACCTTTGATGTATGACAATACTCAAGTGGTTTCAAAGAAGTTGTAGAAAAACGTTGGAGTACAACTGTCTTTAATGGATGCAGTATGGAAATTTTGAAGGAAAATTGTAAAAGGTTGAAATTGGAGATCAAGCGTTGGAATAAGGAAGTTTACGCTAGAGATAAAAATGCGAGACAAACACTTATTGCTAAGATTGAAGTGTTAGATCAATGTGATGATAATGGTAATCTTACTGAAGAAAAGAGAATTGAGAGAGTGGAGTTGTTAAGTCAGTTGAGAATTATGGAAGAAAAAGAAGCAGCTATGATCAAGCAGAAGGCGAGAGCTTTGTGGTTAATTAATAGGGATACCAATTCAAAATACTTTCACTCCAGCTTGAGGTGGCAAAGGATTAAGAATGAAATTTGTTGGCTTCGTATTAATGGCGTTTGGTGTGAAGAACCAAATAGGGTTAAAAGCCACATTAAGAGCTTTTTTGAATGCAGATTTGAGGCTACTCCTGGGCTTAAGTTGAATTTAGACGGTGTGGGTTCAAGACCATATTTGGGGCTGATAATGACATCTTATGTAGCTCTATATCTGAGTCAGAAATTCTGGAAGTTGTGAGTCAATGTGGTAACTCCAAGTGCCCAGGACCAGACGACTACAATTTCTTCTTTATAAAGAATAATTGGGACGTTATTTGTAAGGACATTGTCAGGGCAATCTTATGGTTTCAAGATACTGGCTTCATTCTGAGAGGGTGTAATGCATCTTTCATCGCTCTGGTCCTGAAAAAGGTTAGCCCATCCAATTTGAATGAGTTTAGACCCATTTCGTTAGTAGGGTGCATCTACAAAATCTTGTCCAAGGTGTTGGCGAATAGGCTCAAGAAAGTTCTTTCTAGTGTCATTGATTTTAACCAATCAGCTTTTCTGGGTGGAAGGGGTTTGTTGGATAGTATTTTGGTGGCAAATGAAACGGTAGATTACCTTAAGAAGGCAAAGAAAAGTGGAGTCTTTGTGAAAGTGGATTTTGAAAAGGCGTACGACTCAGTGGATTGGAAGTTTCTGTATTACATGATGGGTTGATTAGGCTTCAATTGTAAATGGATCAGATGGATCAGAGTTTGCTTAGAATTGGCTACTGTATCGGTTCTTGTGAATGGTAGTCCTACGGAGGAGTTTAAACCTAAAAGGGGACTCAGGCAAGGCGATCCGTTAGCACCTTTTTTGTTTCTTATAGTGGTGGAGGGACTCACCGGGCTTGTGAGGGAAGTTAAAAGAGTCAACGCATTTAGTGGTGTGGTAGTAGGCAATGGAAGTGTGAAGGTGGAGTTGTTGCAATATGCAAATGATATACTCTTTTTCTACAAACCTTCGTATCAGAATGTGTTGGCTGTTAAAGCAATTTTGAGGAACTTTGAGCTGGTATCGGGACTTAGGGTTAACTTCCATAAGAGTGCAGTCGGGGCAATGGGTATTTCCCAGTTAGATAAGTGTGTCTACTCTAAATGCCTTGACTATCAACAAATGGAACTTCCATTCAAGTACTTGGGCATCACAATTGGGAGTAACCCTAGAAGAATTGCATTTTGGGATCCGATTGTTGACAAAATAAAGTCAAGACTTTCAAGATGGAAGGGTAGATTGCTATCTTTGGCAGGGAGAATGTGCCTAATTAAGTCTGTCATCACTGTTTTGCCCCTGTTTTATTTCTCATTCTTTAAGGCACCAATTGTTGTCTGTAACCAAATAAAAAGAATTCAGGCTAAGTTCCTGTGGGGTTGGGGGTTCGAAGAAAGGAACATAGCTTGGGTTAATTGGAAGAAGGTGTGCAGCCCAATCGAGACTAGGGGCTTGGGCATTAAGGACATTGAATGTTTTAAAGTAGCTTTACTAGCTAAGTGGAAATGGAGGTATTCACAATCAGGAGAGGGACTTTAGAGAGAGGTCCTAGATGTCAGGTACGGTAATTGGAGGAATATGGATGTTACTCTTACCAGAAAAGTCCACTCTACTTGGTGGCAAGATGTTTGTAGGATCTCTGACAAGGATGCACTAGGTAACTGGTTTGATCACAGGTGTCAGTGGAGGCTAGGGGATGGTAGTCGTGTTAAATTCTGGAAAGATATATGGGTGGACGGTCAGGTCTTGAAAGAAAAGTTTTCGAGACTGTTTACGATATCTCATTGCTCAAAAAGTGTGGTGGGCGACATTGCTCATAGGGAGAATATTACAAGCGAAGGGTGTTCCAGATGGTGCTTAGGTTGGCGGAGGGAGAGGTTTGTTTGGAAAAAGCAGGAAGAAGAACAAATGATGGCTTTGATCTCCAAAGTCCGTTGGTGCACAAGTACGCATGATAGGCTGGTGTGGGTAGGAGATGGTGCTGATAAACAAGAGTATACAGTCAAATCTGAGTATAGTGTACTGAACAAGGAGGATCTATTTCAGTGTTCAGAGGTCTATAAGGTACTTTGGTCCCTTAAGATTATACCATCGGCAATGATTTGTGCTTGGAGGCTATTACTGGATAGACTTCCAACCAGACACAACTTAGCTAATAGAGGTTTACAGTTGTTGGATTTGTCTTGCCCATTGTGTCAAGAATGTGATGAGACGGGACAACACTTGTTTGTCATGTGTAAGGTAGCCCAAAATGTTTAGGATCAATGCGAGAGGTGGGTTGGGTTGGCCAATGTCAGACATTAGTTTATCACCATTCATTTCCAGAGTTTTGATCTTGCGTGTCGGCGTAAGAGTGCGAGTATGGTTTGGAAAGGGATGTGGGTGGCTATAATGACAAAGCTATAGAATCATAGGAATAAGGTGGTTTTTAACAGAGGAATAGTAGATGCTAAAGAGATTTTTATGCTAGCTCAGTTGAAGGGATGGTGTTGGCTCAAGCATAAGTTTAAAAGAGTTACATTCTCATATTCGGATTGGCACTTTTCACCTCTCCAATGCCTTGATACTCTAGACTAGTCTTCTTGGATGTACATGAGGAGTTTTGAGGGACCTGCCCTCAAGGGTAGTACTTTCTTATTTAATGTAGTAGTTCTGGTCTTGTCTTGATTTGCAGGTATTTGGATTGGGTTGTGTGGCCTTGGTCGGAGTATTTCTGTTGTTGTGGGGCAGGTTTTCGTGGATTTAGGATACATCACTGGTATGGCTTCGTGAGTGTTTCAACTCTTGCTCTTTCATGTTTTTGGGCACTCTATTTTTGCTTTCTTGTATCCTCTTCTTGTTCAGTTTACACCTTTATAGTTTCCGACATGTGGCCTTTTGCCTCTAGATTTTATCTTTATATATGGGTTGGAGTACTCCTTAAGTGCTCCTTTTTATTTATTTTATTTTTGGCTGTTTTTAAAAAAAAAAGAACAGAATGTTGATGCAATTTATGCAACCGAACAGAAAACTTTGTTGATATCAAGTTTGATACCGTGTGGGAATTCTCAAAGGCGAGCACAAGCCAGACAACATTCTGTTTCTCAAACCCACTGAGCAAATAAGGAGAGCATTTTTCCCCTTGCTACTACTAAAGGTTTGTAGAAATCAGTAACAAATAGTCAAAACTTCCTGAAGGTACTATTCGATTAGATTTGTCCACCAGCCAATGATGGTTCTCAAGATAATATTCGAAGAATGAAGGCAGATATGAAATCATTAAAAAAAACCGATAAAAAGGGACAATAAAACAATAATGAATAGTCTATCTAATTGGTACAAAGGAAAGACAACTGAATGATATAAACCAGTCCTTCTGTCCCGATTTCCACTCAAAACTCCTGGAGTGATATCTATTCCTTCTATTTCTATTTATTTATACCAAATCATCTCTAGTCTTAACTAACTGGTGCAGCTAACACATGCTAAACCACTTTTTATTTGGGCGCCTGTCAGCAAACTACAGGTTTTCAAGTAGATCATGTTTTAATTCTTCAAGAGCATAATAACGAAAATAATAAACACTTGGTAGTCAAGAAATTACCAATTGATGGGATTTTTCTAGAGGAAGAACATTGAAAAATACATTATTCCACATGAGTTAAATGTTTAATCTGAAGACGTAAACTTAAGGAACAATGGTTTTATTTTTCAAAGTACTATTCAATCAATCACATTATAGTCATGGGTTTGGTCAGTAGCATTCAGACTTTGTTCATACCCTTACTCTATTATCTGAGACTATAAGGTTAGTCATTTCAGTCTCTCACTATGCAAAACATAATTCAGTTTAGGACGGTTTAGATACCACATAAATAAACTTCAACAATAAATAATATTGAAAACTTTTAGTTTATACATCATCTCATTCTAGGTTGTGAAAAGGTTTATTTCGTTTTTTCTTGACCTATAAATCAACATACAAGTTTATTCACTCTCCAACAGTTAATGATGTTTTGGAAAGTGAAGGATTAAAGTGAGAATTTCATAATTTACAATCTCAAGACTAAAGTGGGGGTATTTTTATGCAAAAGAAGGTAGGTACCTCAGGTAGCCAATTGGGATTCTCAGCATCAGCCATGACAATATTAAGCCAGTGAGAGTTCCTGGGTTCTACTTCGGAAACAAATTTGAGCAAGGAATTGCAGAGCCTGCACTTGGGTGAGTAGAAATCCACCAAAGTCGCCTCCTTGCCGCTCGCCAGAGCCGAAGCAAATGCTCTCTGTTCTGCCTCCGACTGTGCCAGAGTCGTTTTCTTCTTCCAACTTGAAACAGAGTTCGCAAAATTGAAAGCGAATAAACCAAGGTTTTGGAGAGACTTCAATGGCCAAGGACCCTCAAACTTGCAGGGACTAAGCCCAGAGTTAGGATTTGCTGCATTCCATGGCCATTTTAGGCAAAACATAGTTTGTTTAGGTTTACGATTGGGAATAGGAATCGAATCCATGTTGCTTCTGGCATCAGATACAAGAAGAAATAATCAAATATAGATAAACGTGATAAAGAAATGACAAAATCCTTGTATAAATACGATGAAATTTTTATAATTCTAATGTAAATTTTTTTAATTATGAATATGAATAAAATAATAATAATGTGCATAATAATTTCCACATGTTAGTATATATCCAGTAGCATTTATTTGATTTATTAATTTGACTGATGATAAATATATAAATATAATAATTGTAGTGTCCAAATGAAATATTTTAATTATTATTATTACTTTGAAATTGTTAATAAGAAATTTTTAAAATGAATAAATATTTTTTTATTATAAAATTATTTTATTAATTAATAAATTATTTGTTATATATTTTAATTTCGAAAACCTAATACTTAAGAATATTAGTTGAATAAGTATAATATATAATTATTTAAGACTTACTTAATAATTATTCAAAAAGATATTCATTAACTCCGATCAAAGAAAAATATATTTTTTATATAATTAATGGTAATTTAGTTTATTGAAGTTTGACAATAATACATGTGCTTGAGTTAATTTAAAACGGTTAAGGATAAAAGAAAGTGTTGTATTATTTTTCCAAACAATTCTCCATGGTAGAATTAGTAAGTGTATGTTACGTTCTAGGTTTAATTAGTAAAAGAAAATTAACTTTTTAAAATAAAACATCATTTAACATGAAATTAAAATACGTAATAGATTCACCATTAAATACAAATTTAATGTAACAAATCATATAAATGTAAAAGTTTTCATATAAGAATGAAATAAAAACATGAACTTCAACAACAAAAATAAATATATAAGAAAAGAAGTTAGCAATAGTTTCTTTAAAGACTTCCTAAACACAAAATTATTTCATAATATTGCTTAAATGTAATAACATTCACATATACATATAATTAAAAGATGAAACAAACATTTAAAAAAATAAATAAAACACTACAATTTGATGAAAAAAAAGAACAAGAGAAAGGAGGAAAGAGAGAAATTTATGAATTTGATGAAAAAATTTACACTATATAAAAATATTTGAAATATTGAATTGAATCACAACTTGATCGTACGAACTAACATAAAAGTAAAATGTAATACTTTTTTTTTTCTTTGAAACCTTTTAAAACTTAAAACACTTTAAACATAAAATTCAAACTCTCATTCAGTATCATCAAAATTTCTCTACAATGAGTGTGAAAGTTTAGTATGTACCAACTATAAATAACAACAAAATTCAAATACATCTAAAATAAATCGAAAATCCAACCTTGCAGTCTTGTGTAGTTGGCCAAAATTCACATTATAAACAAGAGAAAAAATAAAATAAAATTTAAAATTCAAATCAAGGAATAGAGAACATGCTTCTCATCTTTGGTCTATGTTTATTTTATTCCCTTCACATGTATTTTGCCTTTCTTTTAATTTTGTTTGACCTTAATACGTATGTTTAACCGAAAACTAGAGTTTCCAAATGAACTTCAATTTTTATCTCTATTTCTTATTATTCGTATTCATACCTTCACCTTATTAAAATCAATTACAAGAGGTACTTTAATCACCTCTATTTTTACATCAAAGAAAAATTCTAATTTTCAAAATTTATATCAAAATACTATTTTATTTTATCTTTATCCATTCACTCATATATGCTATCAAAATGTTGAAGAATATTACATCTCTACCTTCATCAATATATTACTTATTAAATTAAAATAATCAATGTAACGAAATAAATAATTAGTTTTAAGTGAAATATTATTATATTATTTAGTAAGACTTGAAATATAAATAATATAAAATAAAAAAACAAACAAAAATTATCAGAAGTTATTTCAAAAATTGTTAAATGGTGGTAACACAAAATAACAAATATTGTCACAAAACTAACCTAGGTGATTCATATTTAACACATAAGTATCAACAACTATACATTATCCTGTATTTCCTAATGTTATCTTTTATCAATGATACTAATCCGTGCTCATCCCTGGAATTTTTCACCTACTGACATGTTCGTCCTTCATATTTCACAATAATCTGTATCAAGGCTATCCATAATTCAGCAGTATAAGCAAACAAACCAGTAACAGCAACATAGGCTAGCTTAAAAATAAATTTGCAAATTGCCCTCAACAACCCTCCTAAGCTTCTATCAACCCACTTAATCAAGTTCAAAAATCAAGCTTGCTAATCAGTCTCAGAAAATGTCTATAATACACGAATTTCACTAGTTTGTGCAGTACACAAGCCATAAATCACAAGTGTGAACGGAGGTATCGTTATTACAAGTACCGACTCCATTAATTTCATTTTGTATATATTTTAATTAATATGCTAATGCAAATTAACAAAGACAAGTTTGCAACGAGAACTCCAATCCATATGAAAAAAATTGATCTATTGCAGAACAATATATAACAAAGCTCTTTGTTCTGCAAATAAAAGCTATAAAAATTGCTGGCTTTATCAAATCGACATTATGCAACAGAGAGAAACATCCTCCAGAAGATTAGTCATTCAATAGAAAGGAAGAGATGTCTAGTTGATTAAAGACAAACAAGGAGGAACAATATACAAAGCTATGCTATTCACAAACTAATCTCCACATTTGGTTAATAGGTTTCACGATTTGTACCAGGAAGGTGAAAAGAGTAAGCCCCATGACAAAATGAGTTTGCTCTCAGCAAGAAAACAACAATGTTTAACCTAAAAGACAACTGTAGTTAAACATCCGAAGTGGAGACTGGTCCCAGATAATCTCCTTCCAAACTGACCAATGCCTGAAATTCCCTGTCTGCTTCCATCCACTTGGTACCTATCACTGAACAGCGAACTGTGACATCTTTTCCAATTTTTGACAATTTGTCATTCATGAAGCATGCGTTTTCACCAGGAACATAACCGTAATCAGGCATCTTCAAATGTGAGAGATAGAGATTCTTAATTGGACCACATCTCATGAAAACTCCACGCTTTAGAACCTTGTGGACAACACCCTCCAATATCTCTCCCCTGAAAATCTTGAAGGTAATGGCATTAAAAACAACAGGGAAGAGCACGTCCCCAGTATGTGGTATGACCTTTCCTTCCCCTATTTTCTCCAGCATGGTCACACCAAGAAAGTATCCCAGATCTTTGGTTGCTTTCTTCCTAGCAAGATCACCCAGCAGGCGGATGATGATTGCCCTCTGAAGCATCAGACCTTGTGGTTGCAGATTTTCTGCCGCAATGATGACATTCCAAGGCAGCTGAACTTTGAGAAACATTGTCTATTTCTTCCTAGTTCTTCTGCCATCGAATAAAACGATGTCAGTATTCAAAAGCACAAGTATTCTTCAACTTAAAAGTTAGCACTACATGCTAATAAATTAAGTTGATGGATATCAAAATTTTGATCTTCAGAGACTAGTGTCAGAATGTCACCAAAGTCACTTTGTACTAGGAAATCAGAGTTGTGTTGTGACACAAACAACCATTCATAAATAGATAAACATATAACTTTTCCAGTTTACAACTCCTCAGATACAGACACATATATTCTTACTTACTACATAATATGTTGCTAGACACAACATTTTATAATGGATACTCTTTTAAGTTCTCAAACAAATTTTATCCAGCAAGGTGCATAACCACATATGATCCGCTGTAAATATATATATTCTCAAAGCTGTTATCTTGTAACCACAACTACACCTTCAATAATGAGGTATATGACTCGAGAGAAGCACCTAAAGATGGTGAACTGGGATCCAAATAATGACCATATGCAGTTGCTGGAAGCCCTTGTAGTGCACAAATCACACCCTTGATGTAGTTCAGTAAAGTTAAGGGACTAATCTAAAGGGTTTTTCAGTAATTACAGAAATACTGAGCCCGATTCTAATACTTCTATAACTACTCAAGTTATTTTTAAGGACCATTTTATCAGAGAGAATAATACTCTGAATATCAAACTGATGGTTCACTGAAAAATACACTATCTACAAAACACATACGAACAAGACGGCAGTTGAATTGTCAAGTGTCTCTGTTTGACAACTAATAGCAACAATTTACATCAGAAAAGTTGACAGTTGAGACGACAACAGAGTTAAGTGTTCATTTATCTTTTCTTCTTTGTAACAGCAATGATTTACCAGAAGATGACTTCCTAAAACCCTAGTCATCAAAGGGTTTAACCCTTAATTTTTTGCACCCACATATTCAAATAAAAACAAACCTAATTTCCATAGATTAGATTTTTCCTATATTTTTTTGAAGGATAACAAAAGTTGAAGAGGAGGAAGCAAAACAACAAGAAACTATTTAATCATCTCAAAGATTCAAATCCAGCCACAATTAAAGTCACTCAAAAACTCCCTACAGCCAACAAATCTCAAGCCATGCATGACTTCAGAGAGGAAGAGACAGAAATTTAAGAAAGAAGGGAGAAGAAAGAACTTACCCAAGACAAAAGCTCTCTTTCGATACTCTACAATATCTCTTAGTAAAGCTTCTAAGAGAGAAAGGGATTTTAAGTTTGGGAGTCGGAGAGGACAAGGAGAATCGAAGAAGAATGAATAAATGGCTGTTTCTGTTATAGAAAATGAAATTTTAAATCTCTATTTGCCCAATTTCTACCACAACCAGTCAAAGGCAAACCTTTATACTAGATACACCACCTAGAAATTACTATTTCCACCGCTCAACTTAAATGTAGCCATCAGCATCCGTACTAATCTGAAACTTAAATACAATATATAAATGTTAAATACATATATATATTAGGACTTTTTTATTTAATATTAATTTTTCATTATTTAAGTTAAATAGTATTATTTTCATAATTATCAAGTATTTATTACTAATTTTTTATCTTCACAATTTATTTTTAATTTAATAACTTCTTTGTATTTTTTTCATATGAAATTTATAATTTGATAGCGATGTTTTCACTTTCTTAGCATATTATAGTTTAATTTAACTTAAATGAAAATATTATTTATTATTTGTTGAGATGATTTCAAAGAATAAAAAAATTAAAATTTGAAATACTAAAAATAAAAGTTAGATAAATATTTTAAAAAATAAATTTAAAATGTTAGCATTTAAGTATTCAAAATTTTTAAAATATATTTAAGAAGAATGAAAGGCTAGAAAATCATCTTACATTTTCTTGATATAAGATAAAATGGAAAGAAAATAATGAAGAAGATAAAAATAAAGTGGAAAGAAATAAGTTGATTTACTTTTATTGTTGATTTGTGTTATGATTTTAAGTAAAGTGACTTTTAAGTTAATGAGTTTTAATGTCTCTTCTAATTGAGTTTGTAAAGATGATTCTAAGTAAAGTGACTTTTGAGTTAGAGAATTTCAATGTCTCTTCTAATTAAGTTTGTAAGGAAAAATCTATGTACCATAATATCACGATCTTAACAAAAAAGAATACTTATAGTACATAGAAGTTATGTTTCCTTTATATAGTTATTCTCGAAATATACGGCTTGTTAAAATATTTTCTTGATTTTATTTGTAATCATTCAATTTAATCGCTTTAAAGACGATTTATGATATTGGTTTAGTTATCGTTTGAGCAAGTTATCGTTTATTTAATATTTCTGTCAAAAGTTTGTCCTGTAGGCAATTATCTCGTTCAAAGTATGTGTATGAATTAAACCCACATATGGCCATAGGTGATAATCTAAGTTAAGATGGTACACAACTCCCCAATTTCGAGCTGAGTAGGCAAAGAGATTTTTTCAACGCCAAACCCGAAGATTTCTAAAGTGAGTCATTTCAACTTATAAGGTCATTCAATTGTCACATCTTTATACATAGTTTTCCATGTGGCTACAAGTGATTGATTCTCACTCTACCCACCATAACCTCTCACTTTCTCCTTCACAAGGTGCAGTTATTCAATATTTAAAAATTATTGTCTTAAACTTCTCAATATTGCATACACCTTAAAAAGTTTCACATTTCTTGAACAAAGTTTCACTAAAACCTTGATATTAACACTATTATCATTAATATTATTACCATTATTATTATTATTATTATTATTATTATTATTATTATTATTGTTGTTGTTGTTGTTGTTGTTGTCGTCGTCGTCGTCATTATCATCATTATTATTATTATTATTATTATATTATATTAATAATATTACTATAAAAATTATTATAAATTTTATTATTGTAAATAATAATAATAATATCATTATTACTATTATTATTATAATACTATTGTTATTATTATATTATTATTGTTATATTTTTATTATTACAAATATTATTATTATAAACATTAATAACATACTATTATTATTAATATTACTACTATTATTATTAGTATTATTTTTATAAATATTATTATTAACGGTTAATTTACCGACAGATTTATCAATGAATAATTTGGTGGTAAATTTTTTTTGGTAAATCTGTTGATAATTAGTGACAGATTAAAATTCGTCGATAAATTGACCGTAAATTTTTTTGTCAGTTAAATCCGTCAATAATGACATTTTACTGACAGATAAAATTCTGTCAATAATTTTTCATCAATATTTTAAGTTTTTCTTTTGTGTGTTTCCTAGCTTTAGATACATTCAATTTCTTTGGATAATATTTTAATTCATTCCTCTGCGCGTGTTCTTCTGGTTTGAAGGTAGTATGGTGTTTAATAATGTTTTTTAGTGTTTTTTAGGGTAGGGATATTGAACTTTTTGGAGTGGTGTTTCCCTTTCTTTTGGTGTTTTTCTAGGTTTGTAATCTTAACACTCATGTGGCTTATGATGACTCATATCCTTGGACTAAATTTTTGCATTTACAGAAACATTTGGTTATACGTATGTACAAAAAGTTAGAGCCCTTCAGAATTTCCATGTCTTTAGTAAAACCGAGGAAAAAATGTTAAAATTTAGACTTGTGAATTAGATGAGCTTGTATGTAAGAAGGCAAACGATAACGCCAACGACCCTTTTTCCTTTTTTTATGACACTGTCTTTATATAATTAGGCTTGAGGTTACCTTTAGAATTGTTTGGAAAGGAGGTTTTGACCGTGATCAATGTCGTCACCACCTAACACCACTCTAATAAATGGGCCTTTGTTTGAGCCTTCAACATATTGTGTACTCATTTTGGTATTATTTCAACATCTAACATGTTTTTTTCTTTAATTTAAAATATTATCTCATCAATTGTGGGCATCTTTAAATAGTGTGATAGAGGGTATTCTTTCCATTTTCCAATTGTCTTACAAATGTTTCATAGGTAGTTTCATAAAGATCCGACCTCCCCCAACAACCTGAGTATGCTAGAGGGCTTTCCTCTTTATTGGACCCAAAACCCTTGCATTTAAAATGCTCAAAAAGTAGAAGAGTTGGATGTAATTAAGCATGAAAGTTGTGAAAATTTGGAAGAATTGGAAACTATTTTTGATGCAACTATTCTCTTAAAGCTTGAATACCCAACCATGGAAAGGAAAGCCTACACTAGTATATCCACCCACTCTGCCCTGACTTATACTTGTTATATTCGTAATTGATACTAACTAAAGTTTTATGTATGTAGACAGCCATATGGCTATATTCCAAAAAGAGATAATTTGTTGTTTCAAAGAAATGAGGGCATCGAAGAATATTGAAGGTGCTAGCATAAGTGTTAGGCCAAGAAAAGTCGTGGTCAAATCCGATGATGTTGAGGTGATACCCTTCCATTCTCAACTCAAGAGGAAGAGGGTTAGGAAAGTCCCCACATATCCTGCTCCCATTTTCCCACCAATTCAAAATTTGATGGGCTTAGGCCAGAGGTAGAGATACTAGTTGGGGAAAATTGGAATTCCTAGGGCCATTAGGGGAGTTTCTAGGACCCTAAATTCAACTACTCTGCTCATAACCAAGCACATAGCTCACTAGAAGGAGATGTAGTAATGTTAGAGAAGTAGAGTTTGATTATGCTCTGTGAAGGCCTTCAAAGTTTCCTGATTAAAGCCATTGCCTTAGTGTTTAGCTGGGAAAAGAGCGATGGAAGCCTCTATAGTGGAGGAGAGAAGAGGAAAACAACTCTTCGAGCTTTAGCACGAGATGGATCAACTCAGGTTTGAAGCTTTCAATATGATCATCTGTACTCAACGGTAGGGGAATGGGAAAAAGAGAAGGCAACCATTTCCCTTCACCTTAAAAATGAGATGATGAAATTGTGTGTCTGAAAGAGAAAGAAGACAATTTTGAAAAGTCATGCTCAGACTGGGTCTCTAAGGAGAAATGTTGGTATATCGCATCAACATTCGTTAAATTAAATGTCATTACTGTAACAATAATTTGTTGTCTCGACCATGAACGTCATCTTGTCCCTATCTATTGGATGCATTCGTATTTGATTGTATCCTGAATAAGGATCCATGAAATTGAGCACCCCATATCCTGATGTGTTATCCACCAATGTATCTATGTATGGCAAGGCATGTGAGTCCTTTATGCAAACATTATTCAGATCCATAAAATCGATGCACATTTGCCATTTTCTATTTGCCATTTTCATTATCACAACATTTGTCAACCATTCTAGATACTAAATCTCTCGTATATGGTTAACTACCACCAACTTATTAGTTTCTTCTCTAACTACCCTTCTCTTTTCTCTACCGAGCTTTTTATGCATCTGAATGATTGATTTTGCCTTCGGGTCAATAGTCAATCGGTGACATAAAAAATCAAGATCAATCTCTTGTATTTTAGTAGCTGACCAAGAAAAAAATTCATATTCTTTTTCAATACTTCTATTAATTATTTTTCCACTTGTTTTGTCAGGCTAGTGCCTATCGTAATCTTCTTACTATTCCTGATATGCACCTATTTATATGCTTAGAGGTTGTGGTATTCTATCCTTGTAAGTAATGTGACGATTTGCTTCCAAAGTATCCCCTTTTGGCAGTTGTAGAGATAGAATAAGTACCTCGGCAGGTATGCAGACTACTTTCGTGCTATTTTCTGATCAACCTTCATGGTTTCACTTTTACCTTCTAGGGTGGGGAATTTTACCTTTAGACATATAAAGGAAACAACATGTCCTAACTTGCTTAGAGATGTTCTTCCTAGTAGTAGACTATATAATGAAAGAGCATTAATTAAAATATATTTAACTACAACGGTGTCTGCTAAAATCCCATCTGATAAGGTAGTTCGAAATCAAGGTGACCTCAGACTTCAACTTACTCGCCCGAGAAATTGTCCAAAAATTTGTCAAAAGGTTTGAGTTGGTCTAGCGATATCTAGAGTCCTAAGAATGTATCCCAAAACATGACATCATCATAAATCATTTAATCCATCAAGACACGATGCACTACAACTCATCAAAATTACTGATAGGATAATAAGATTGTCCTTGAGACGTGCAACGTCTTCTAGGTCGACATTTAAGAAGCAAATGATGGGCATCGAGGGAGCTCTTTTGGTTGAGGGAGAATATAGGTTGGGAGTATCATTTCAAACTTGAGTTGTATTAAAATATCCCAAGACAGGTATCTCATGTTCATTAGTAGCTTGAGATTGGGAACCCGAGACGGATCCACAACTCAAAGTGACTCTTCTTTGTAATGCTGCAAGTGACCTTCCTTCTACAGTTTGGCAAGTTGGGTTGTTAAGGCATAACATTTCTCTATATCGTGATGATGAGCTTGGTGAAACTCACACCAGGCATTTTGGATGTGACTGAGAACCCGACCAGTCCTTTTGGGAAATTGTAAGGTGGTTCTCGTAAAGGTGCCAACGAAGCATCTTGCATCGAACTACATGCAGCCCCTTGAGATCAACATCTGAGTTCAAAAGGCCTTGAGATGGCGGTGGTACCTATCGTAATCGGGATCACGACGGGGCGATCTTAAATTTATTTTAAAAATATTTATATATTTAATTCGAAAATTTGGAGTTGCCACTATAGTTTTTTATGGGGAAACTATAGAAAAACCAAAAATAAAAATGCCTACGAACCAGATTCAAGATTTGGGAGTCGATTACGTGTGGGGAAGGTGTCAGCACCCCCACAACGCCTGTCCTAAGACGGTACTTTTAATTAAATGAATAGAAATAAATGCGGTTTTACAAAATGTTATTTTCCCAAAAAAATAATAATTACAGCAACTAAAAACAAATATATATTTACAAAAAATTGAAGACAAAGAATGAACAATAAACAAATAAAATAATAACAAAGACAAATTTTTATTTTTTAATTTTTTGAACCCGATAAGGATTGACCTTAGTCCTACGTATTTCCAAAGAAAAATCAGGGATCACGTAATTCTAATTTGAGAATTTTGTTTGAGAGTGTTTGTTATATATTTTTATTTTTGAGATTTTTATCTTTTGTAAGATTCTTTTATATTTTAAAAAAATGTTTTGTTAAACTGCCTTTTTTATTATTTTTAGAAGCCTTTATAATTTTGCTATTTTTTTATTTTTGAAAACTTATTTTTTATTGTTATAAACAAATAATTTTTACTTTTTTGAAATTTTATAATTTTGTTTATTTTTTTTATTATTAAAACTGGTTTTTGTACTTTATTTTTCAAAATTAAATATTTTTATAAAAAATGAAATATAATATCAACATAGACATATAAAATAACAAATATTAGTATTGAATGGAAATTTAATTATAAAATGTAACACATTCATTTTATTTTATACTATATTTTTATTTTGTCTTTTATTATTATATTTTATTTTTTATTTTGCCAAGGTGAATGTAGAGAGCACGAGATCATGTCGGACAACTATCTGGTGGTTTGGTTTGAGAAAATGCATAAGGCAGTAATCTCTTAGAGGTATATTTACCTCTTACTAAACCCTATTTCAATCAGGCAATAAATTATGCATGTAACTAACACAGATACTGACATTTGCAAAGGTCAAACAAACATGGAATCACATGCTTATCACATACACATCAAGTCACATTACAATTATATAATTATATGAAGGCAAGCATAGACATACCAGTTGAAGATCTCCAGAAGAATTTTCTTTAACCCTTTTCCTTCTCTGCAATTTCCTCTTTGAATTTATATATCTTTGAGAAACCTGTAATGCTACTGTTTTGTAAAAAAACCCCTATTGTGTCTCTTTTTTTTTTTATATCTTTGTTTGATAATCCATCTATCTCCCACAATAAAACTCAACACCATTATTCTTAATTAAAAATCAATTGCCCCAGCCCCTATACTAACTCCTTTTTTAAGACTGTATGATTACATTTTATTATGAAATAAATCTGAGTGCAATGAAGAAGTAGAAACCATTAAATTTAAAAAAATGTGAACAGTCAGGGAATCTATAAGGGCTAAATAGGATAAGTATGAGGGCTGAATGCAATTAGCATGAGAGAAGGCAAAGAGCTGAAAAATATGCATTTACAGCCCTTAATCAAGAGAGATAAAATTTGTCAAGCACTAACTAAAAGAATTGAAAGGGCACTAAAGCTACAGAAACGTGAATGGGCAGTGGAAATGGGTAGTGAAGAGCTGAAGAGCTGGGAACATTATTGCTTATGTGGCAAACACAATTAATAGAGAAGTGAGGTAATAGTAACTTTATTTTTATTTTAGACAACTAGAATTGGACTTCAGAAAATCTCTTTTTTTATTTTTTTCAAACTGGATCCAAACTATTTTTTATAAATGAATCTCCCTGTTCAATTGGGCTCACTTAATTTTTCTATTCAATTTATTTTAAGACAGACCCAACACTTTTTTTGGTTGTTTTATCATTTTTTTTACAAATTTCATTTTATCTTATTTTTTTATTATTTAATCAATCTTTATTTATAAAGTCAAAGTTCTTTTTATTATTTATCCTAAATGGCAAAGAAACTAAGTAACAAATGTTAAAAAATTTTATTTTCTTATTTTTACTCTTTTATTTTATCTTCTTTTTATTTTTTATTTGCAAAAATAACTTTTATTTGCCCGGACGAAATTGGGTGTTGACAGTACAGACTCATTGATGATCTCTTAGGAGAAGGGTTGTGGATATGATTGGGTGTGAATTGAATAGGGGTCAACATGTCCCTTGAAGATCGCTTAGTGTGTGTGGATGTGCGGGTGTGTGGGTGTGTAAGGATTCTTAAAAGTTTTGAAACTTAAAGCTGGAACTAACTTCACTAATGGTTTTAAGTAAAAATGATTCACCGATTTTTCTAAAGGATTGTTTTAAAAAATCAATAAGATGAAAATCCATTTAGCAAAATAAATATATTTAAATTATTTTTCAATTGATTGTTTTCATTAAAGTGTAACTATTTTTCTAAACTATTTTGAAGACAATTAAAATATGTAGTGAGAGCATGTTTTTTAGTATGACAGAGATAGAGAACATTCTGAAGAAAAATGAGCAATCTTTAAGAGCAAATTGTTTTTTTGATCAAGAGAAACCAAGAAAGTGAATCTTGGAACAAATTTGTCTAGACTATGATTGCACTGCACTATTTTTTACTGGTTTGCAGTCAAGGAAGTTTACTGCAACCCATTCTTTCTATTGGTTTGGTTGCAAAAGTATTATGTATCCAATTTTATTGATTGTAAGGTGCTTTGAGTCTACATTTGTATAGGGTTTACATTTGTAGAAGTACAATAGGGTGTTGCATAATGGTTTGTGTATCTTGCAAGGTGCAAGATTGGTTCTTAAATGTATTGAGTGTACATTTGGCTTGCGTTTAGCGGAATTCTTTGCTTATTGGCAAGGAAAACTGAATGTAACTCTTGAGGAAGAGTGAACCAGTATAAAGTCTTTTGTTCTTGCTTTCTTTTCCTTGATCTTTAATCACATTTCAGTTTGTGCATAATTTTGTCTCTGCACGATTAATCAAGAAATTGTTTTTTAAAATCAACTGATTTTGCATGTACTTCACTGACTGTTATTTTTTGGTTAAACTATTGTGTGCTAAGTTTCTTAACTGTGGTTGATCTCATTCATACAAACTGGTGTTGTCTGTAAAAATTTACCATTTCTTGATCTTTCTAAACAAGTGTATAATTTTGATAAAATCAACTTGTTAATTTTGATATTTAATCAACTGATTTTCTGTGTTACTACATTGCTGAAAAATTTAACTGATTGTTTATTAAATTGAATTGATTGATTTTCTATTGGGTTGTACTAACTGAAATATTAGTCGATTATTTTTACATTTCAATTGAATGTTTCCCTATTGCGTAGATATCAACATAAAATATAAAATTATTACCCAGAAAATTGTATTTTTATTAATATTAGTTATATTTTAATTAATAATATTAGTATATGTCAAATGATGGTCTTTCTAATACTAAATATGTGTCAAATGATGAACTACTTGGTCAACTAAGAGATGATGAAGGTGGATATGAAGTAGTAGAAAATGATGTACAAAATCATAATGAACATAATGAAGACAACATGAAAGATGACACAACTCACTGAAATAGAGTATGAAGAGGAAAGTGATTTTGATGATGAATATATATTTAATGATGATGACATTAATATCAATGATGATCATGAATTTTATGAGCAAGATGATGATAATAATGATGATGATGATGATCTTTGTATTTTAATTATAGAGACTCTTTAATAAATGTAAGCAAATATTTTATTGTGTTAATCAACATGTGCTTTTATTATGTCACATTACTCTTAAATATATATATGAAATTTGTTTTAACACTTTCTTGTCCTATGTATAGATGTCAGAAAAAAGGCGAACAAAACTAATTTTGAGAAGTCGTTTATTAAAGCACCGACTAAATCAGTTACCAAGTAACAACAAACATGTTAGTTCTACTCCTTCAGCTAGAGGTCATTTTGGTGAAGCCCCTTCGGTTAGACCACATGTTGGTCCTATTGCACGACATGGACCAAACCTTCATTCAACTACTTTTGGACCACAGTTTGACTCTACTACACATGTTGGTTCTACTCCACCAATGGGACTAAATTCTAGTACTCCATCTCTTGAAGCACATGGTATTGCACCACTTGAAGCATTAGATCCTGGTCCACCTCATATTTCACCACAAAGTATTCAAGGATCTAACCCTTGAACACATGAAACATTCGCTTCCGAGGATGATCAAAATGTATCAGATGTCTAAAGCACTAGTGAGAAACCTTATTTGACAATTGATGGATATGGGTAAATCGCTTAAATTTTAACAATGTTAAGTTTTGTTCAAATTTTATATATAACTTGTGTTTATAACTACATATTTGTGCAGATTCTTGGCCTCATAATTTGTAGCAAATGCCATTGGTGATATCTTCAAAAGTCATTATACTGAACCATGGCGATCGTGGAAAAATGTGCCAGAAATCAATAGAGACATGTGGTTCACAAAGTTCACTGTATGTATATGTTTGTGTGTGTGTGTGTATATATATATATATATATATATATATATATATATATATATATATTAGTTTTTAACATTAAAACTAATTGTAAATTTTTGGTTTTGGTATAGTTCTAACTTGTTCTACTTTATTATAGAGAAAACATACTATTTCTCCATTTGACTATAGGCTGGCAAGAAGGATCTTTGAAATGCAAGGTGCAAACATATTGAAAAATTCATTAAATAAAGCTCGCAATACAAATAAAGAGGCCAAATTGGTTTGCAGAAGATGTAAGGGATAATTTATGTCAACATTGGAGATCAAAATCATTCAAACTGAAAAGTTTAGTCGCAAAAGCGAATAGAGCTTTAGATTGTCAAGGATTTGGAGTTTCACTCCATACTACTGGCTCTATTAGCATTTCTTAGCATAAAGAAAATTAGGTAATTTTTTTTTCTAACTGTACTTTTGAAATCCTACTACACAAGTACTACTTTAATTTTTTTGGTTATCTAATGTAATGTCATAGTAGTTTGTGGTTTATTTACTTATGCTCATGTTAAACTTCTACATGTCTTTGTAATTATGGTTTAATATTATTTATTTCATTCATATATAACTTGAGAAACTATCTCCTTTTGTTTTTATGGTATATATTTTCATTTCTAAATTAATATTTTTGTTTACCTTATCTTAGACAAAGTTGAATGGAAAACCTCCTACCCCATCAGAGTTGTTTCGTCATACACACCAACGGAAGAAGGACAAAACATGAGTGGATCAAAGATCAACACATGTGGATGTAAGTCATATAAATGTGATATGTTAATTTGTCTAACACTAGTGTATTTATTTATATTTTTTCTAATGTATTACCAATTTTATTTTGATGTTTATAGGAAGAGTTTACCCGTGCATGGGAAGAAGCATCCCAATCAGCATCTGCTATAGGAGTGTCTCCAGCTGATGAATTACAGCTTTGGTGTAAAGTTGTTGAAATTAACAAAGATAAGGTGTATGGACTTGGATCTGAGTCAATCAATGCAATTGGGAGACAACTCTATCAAGATTCTACATCTTCATCTGTGCAGGTCATGAAGGAGGAGATTAAACAATTAGAAAACAAGTTACTTGTAGTTGAAACTAAGAGGGATGAACTTCGTGAGAGAATGGTCAACAATGAGAGACAAATTGACCAAAATAACAAACAAATTGAGCAAAATAACAAAATGTTGCATCTCTTGATGGAAAAGATGAATTTTCAACCTCCTGAAATATAAATTGAACTTTATGTGTCTTTATTTGATCTTTTTACCACTATTGTATTGTGTATTCAATATTTGTTATGTAACATCATTATAAACTTTTTTGGATGATTGACTTAAAGGATACGTCAAATTTGGATGATTGACTTGAAGGATATATCAAATTTGATGTTGTTATTACTATTGTATTGTTTGCCTTGAATCTTAAATCTTAATTATGTCTTCTTTACATGATTGACTAAAGAAAAATTATCAATGTCAAACTTTTGTTATTATTTATTTTTCCAGAAAAAAATAAAATTGAAAAAAATATTAGTGAGTGATTTAGTCATTATTCAAATCGGTTACAAAATCGGTTACAGATTCGGTCACAGAATCGATCACAAATTCGGTCACAGAATCGATCACAGAATCGGTTACTATATATCAGTGACCAGCAAAATAGAGACTGATGTGTTTAGTCACTAAATTGGTCACTATTTTAATCAGTGACCCATTTTGGTCATTTAGTAACTGATTTTTTGGTCGCTATTGGTGATTTTTGTAGTAGTGTATTATTTATATTATTGTTATTATTCACATTAAAATTATTAATATTATTATTATTATTATTAATATTATAATAATATTATTCATATTTTAATATGTTATTAAAATTATTTTAATTAACATTATTATTTTTATTTCTATTATTATTATTATTATCAAATATTATTATTTTTTAATTTTTTAGTATTATTATTAAAAATATTAATATTATGTTTATTTGTATTATTGTTATTAATATTAATATTGTTATTATATATTATTATCAATAGTAATAATGATAATAAATATTAATAATATTATTAATATTACTTATATTATCATTAATAATATTATTTATATTATTATTAATAATATTATTTATTTATGTTAAGATGATTATGATTAATATTTTTAATATTATTCACAAACATAGATTTGTAGATATAGGTTCATAGGTATTATTTATGGAGATAGGTCTGTAGGTATTACCCACATAGATAGGTCTGTAAGTATTACACACTGATAAATATTACCACAATTTATGTTCGTAGGTAATACCTATGGACCTATCTCTGTGAGTAATACCTACGAACTTATATATGTGGATCAAACTTTTAATCCTAATAATAATATTAAACTTGTTAATGATATTCATATTAATTTATTATTAATAATATTGTTAAAGATTAATATTATTAACAACATTAATATTTTTTATTGGTATTACAAATATTATAATTAATATTAGTAGTATTTTTAATATTTTTATTACTATTATTAATATTATTCTCATTAATATTTATAATAATATTAACAATAATCCTAAATAAGAATGATAATAATAATAAATAATGAGACAAATAAAAGTATACAAAATAATCTTAACAATTATAAAATTTTAATCATAATAATAAAAATTAATAATAAAAAAAAATTATGATGTTATTTACATATGATTATTAGTAGGTAATGTAAAATTACACCCACACATAAAATTCAGTGGAAAATAGAAAATAAAATTACTCACTGATAAAAGTTTATGAGAAATTTATCGATGTCCTGAGTACGAATTTTGAGTTGTTGGATTACCTACAGATTTTTATCATAGGTAAATCTAGTTTTTTTTTAGTGTGGTTTCATGTTGTTTCGTCTTGTGGAGATAGGAAAAGTTTTACCTAACTCAACGGTATTGACCAAAATGATATGGTCCAAAGTAGATTGACTATAAGCCAGAGACTTCTGGTGTCCTCTTTAGTTAGTATGCGTTCCTTTTTATAGGATGAATTTTGATACCTTTCTAAAAGAAATCTATGCACCAGAATACTACAATCTTAACAAAAAGGAATGTTTAGAGTACTGGAAAGTTATGTTCCCTTTATTCAGTTACTCTCTAAATATATGACTTATTCATATGTTCCTCGAATTTTGTTTGTAACTACCGATCTAAAGGATGAGTCATGGTATTATTAGTTTAGGTACCTAGCGACTATCATTGCCCATATAGTGATCAATTTAATAGATCCAGTACAAGTTCGTCCTATAAGAGATTAGTTCATTCAAATGAGAGATTAGTTAATTCAAAGGAGACGCAAAAATCAAATCCAAATATAATCATGGGTGATTATTCGCATTATCATAGTAAAATTTGTATTCACGAATTTAACAAAGAAATAAGAGATAAAACAAAATGACTATTTTATCTTTTTTAAGAAATAATGAAAAAACGACAAATATATATACTATAATTGAATTACTCATTCTCTAATTTTGCATACGAGATAATAAATAAACTGCATCTTTTTCTCGTCCATTTTTAATAACATACACTCAACACTTGAAGTAGACATCATTAATTCTAAATTGTAAAAATGCATTAAGAAAACATGTCACTGAAAAAACAAAAAATAGAAATTCTAACATTCCCAAAACTGATCAAAACATAAGAATTTTTTTATGGAGTGATGAAAAGGGAGAGAGTCAAAAGGGAAAGTAAGTAGAACGAAAAGGGTGACGATTTAAATTAGCATAAAGTGAGTCAAAATAACTGAAATGTTTTTAGATCTAGAAGATTGATTTGATGAGAAGGAAAAAATGTCCTATACGTGTTCTTTTTTTAAATTTATTTTTAAAATATATATCTTATAACTTACATAATTAATTAAGTTAAAAAGATAGCAATTAATTATGGTTTACATGTGATCTATTATGTAACTACATAATCAATTATCCGAGGTTCATAATCAATAATGTAAGTTTTGAATACTAAATAATTTAAAATTAAGAAACAAAACATATGTAATAATAAAATAATATATTATAAAAATAAAGAGATGAATAAAAATGAACAAGGGATATGAGAATGAATATATTTTCTCTATTTTTTCTTATTTGATCAAAAGTAGAGAATTGAATATATACAAGTAATGTACCACATTCTGGGTATAGCTAAATAAAGAAAATAAAATAAAATTATTACAATCAGATAATGTCATAAAACTAAATAAACATAATTGATGGTAATTTGATTATGTCATAAAGACAAAATCACATAATTGATATTAGTTTCTTTCTAGAAGCCTTATATCCATATTCTTTGAAAGCCCCCCACAAGTTGGGGAGCAAATATTGATGAGACCCAGCTTCGAACAAATATTCTTGAAAGACTAAGGACCTAAGATTTTGGTATAAATGTGTACTAGTTGTTCTGTGGTGGAAATGGGAAGCAAATGGATGAGACAATTTTTCAATTTTTCTCTAACAATGTGACAATCTATTTCTATATGTTTCGTACGCTCGTGAAATGCTAAGTTTGCTACAATGTATCTTGCTGAGTCATTGTCACAATATAAAATAGATAGTTGCTCAAAAGGAACTTTGAAATCTTGAAGAAGATAGACTAGCCATTGAATTTCACATGTAACAGTGGTTATTGCCTTGTATTCAGCTTAATAGGAACTCTTTGATATTGTTCCTTGCTTCTTTGATTTCCAGGATATAAGGGAATTTCCAAGATACACATTAAAACCAGTCACTGATTGCCCCAATCACTATCACAAAAGGCTTTTAAATGGACAAAACTGTTGGAAGAGAAAAATAAGTCAAGACTTGGAGCTCCTTTAATATATATAAAAATTCTAATTGTTGCATCATAGTGAGCAATTGTAGGATTATCAAGCAATCGAGAAAGTTGTTGACCAGAGAAGGTTATGTCAGGTAGGGTATTAGTGAGATACATAAACCTTCCAATCATCCTTCTATATGTATGAACATTCGTGAAGGGCACACTTCTAATAGAAGACAATTTAACAAGATTGCTTATAGGAGTGTTTGCAGATTTGCAATCTAAACGACCTGCATCTTTGAATAATTCCGTTGCACATTTCCTTTGATTCATCATTATCCATTTCTTACTTCTTGGTACTTCAAAACCAAGAAAATATCTTAAATCTCCAAGATCATTGATCTTGAATGTTTCATTCAAAGCTTGTTTAATTTGATCAATCTCTTCCTTATCATTTCCTGCCAAGATTATATCATCCACATACACCAATATTGTTGTAAAAGATCTTTCAAAAGAATTAATGAACAAGGAATAATCATTCATAGACTAAGTCTATTCCGCAAAAGTCAAAAAAATTGATAATTTAGAAAACCACTCCCTGCTAGCTTGCTTTGGGCCATATAAAGTCTTTTTTAATTTACAAACTTGTCCTAGTTGAATAGAAGTCAAACCAAGAGGAGCAACCATGTAAACATCTTCTTTCAACTTTCCATGCAAGAAGGAATTATTTATATCTAATTGTTTCAATTTCTAGTTATAAATAGAAGCTAAAGAAAGAAGCAACCTTATAGTGGTCATTTTTGCTATTGTAGAGAAAGTTTCAAGGTAGTCAACGTCCTTTATTTGTGTGTATCCCTTTGCCACTAAACTTGCTTTATATCTTTCAATAATTCCATCAGCCTTATACTTTATTTTGAATACCCATTTGCAACCTATGGCAGTTTTGTCCTTAGGCAGAACAACAGTGTCTCATGTTTGATTTGACTCCGAAGCAGATATCTCACAATGTATAGCCTCTCTCCAACAGTCATGTTTCACGGCTTCAGAATATGTGTTTGGCTCAACATGTGAAGAAATAAACATAACAAAAGATGTGTAAGAAGGTGATAATTTATTATAAGACAAAACTGAATTCAAATGATATTTAACTTTCGAAGATGTATTGAAAACATTGAGATTACAATGATAATCCTTTAGATACTCAGGTGGTCTTTTTTTTTGGGTACTCATTCGAATTGACTGTATTGTTTCATGAGCTTTATTAAGGTTTTGGTCACTATAGGAGCAAATTTCTTCTGGAACCTCAATGTTTAATGCATGGTCATTATTACTATTGTCTTCTACATTATAACAGGGTACAATGGCTACAAAAATGGCTTGTGATGGTTGACTCAAAACAAGTTGGTATTCGGTAAAAGGATTTTGATAAAGAATGTTATGACTGTCATTTTTATTGCTAATATCCTTAACCTTTTGATATGAAAAAATATGTTCATAAAAAATAACATCCCTAAACACAAAAATTTCTCTGGATTGAATATTCAACAAAACATATCCTTTTGTTCTTGTTTTAAAACCAATAAAAACACACTTTGATGCCCTTGGAACAAACTTTTTTCTATTTGTTGGCAAAGTACTAGAATAGAATAAAGACCCAAACACCTTTAATTGATTAAAATCTGCTGCAGTTTTGTAAAGCATCTCATGAGGAGAAAAATAATTTGAAACAAGTGTGGGAAATATGTCTATAATATGTGCAACATATATCACTGAATATGACTAATAAATTTTGGGTAAATGAAATTGTATCATGAGAACTCTTGCTACATTTAAAATATGATCATGTTTCCTTTCAACTATACTATTTTGTTACGGAGTATTAACACAAGATGTTTGATGTACTATGCCTTTGCAGGCAAAGAAATTAGTTATAAAAATTTCAGACCCATTATCACTTCTTATTATTTTTATTGTTGTCTCAAATTGTGTTTGAACAAAAGTGACAAAATTGTCCAAAATCTTAACAACTTCAAATTTTTGTTTTAAAAGAAAAATCCATGTGTACCTCGAATAATCATCTACTATGGTCAAGAAATATTTATGACCATGAATTGATGATATTGAGTATGGTCCCCATAGATCAACATGAATCAAATCAAAACATTTTTTAGATTTAGATATACTAAGAGGAAAGGGAAGTTTTTTTTTTTGTTTTGCAAAATGACAAACATCACAAACAAAAGATTTGTTATATTTAACAAAAGGAAATTTATTTTTGATAACATCAATAGATTTGTTTGAAACATGCCCTAACCAAAAATGCCAAAGGTTTTCGAGATCACTAGTAGTAAAATTGACAGTATTGGTGATATCTGGAGATTTGACAGGTTTGATTTGAAGGTTTTGATAAGAAGAGACCCTGAGTATATAAAGTCTATCTAGCATCTCAGCTGATCCAATCACTTTCAAAGAGTTTTTTTCCTTAATGTGACAACCATTAGAATAAAAAATAATCACACAAGATAAATTATCAATTAACTTTGCTACTAAAAGAAGATTAAAAGTGAAATTAGGAATGTACAAAACATTATCCAGGACATGATCTTGATTGATAAATACACTTCCAGAATAATTTGTAATGACTTTATTTCCATTCGGTAATTTGACAAAGATAGGATTAATTTGATGATATGAAATGAAATGAGTCAAGGATAAACAAATATGACCAGTAGCACCACTATCAAGAATCAAAGAACTAAAGGAAAAGAAAAAATTTATTACAGTGTGTGTTGTTGTGTTGGAAGGAATGACAAATATTTGATTAGAGGCATTGTCACTGGATCTAGACTGTTGTAGAAGGGCTAACAATGTTTAATATTGCCCAGGAGTAAAACCAATTTGCTGAGAATGAACTTCTGACCTTGAACCTTCATGATTATGCTGGTTATTATTATAGTCCGCTTTCTGATTTTTAAACTTGAATTGAGGTGGAAAACCATATTTTTAATAACATGTATCAATCACATGCCCTGTCTTTCAATAGTAACTGCAGACTTTAGAAGTATACATTCTTCCATAACTTCTTCTACTAGTATCAATTATTTTCTTTGACTGATCACCAAAAATTTGTTGTTGTTTACTGAGATAACAAATCATATGTTGCTAAGAATTAACATGGTAAGGTGAACTAAAATCTTGTGAGAGATCAGCAATTTCGGCCATGATAAATGTAGCAACCAAAGCTCTCAAATTAAAGCTCTGATACCATATCAAGAAGTGGACTTTAAGCCTAACTCAACCTTACAAAACCAGCTTGTAAAGTGAGGTTTGCACCCACTTATAAACTATAGAAAAGCCTCATCTCTAGTCAATGTGGGATCTCCAATACCCCTCCTCATGCCGGGACTCCTTAACTCGAGCGTGAAACTTATATGTAAGGGTAGTCCGATAGTGGCCGGATAGTGGGTGGCCCGATAGGCCCAACAACCTTGCTAGGATAGGCTATGATACCATATTCGAGGGGGAAACACCGGGAAGACAAACAAGAATGAGGACAAGAGCCCAACACACAATGGAATGACGCCACCTTCAACCCAAAACCTTAAGACATTGGGTTTATGGGTCTTCTTTCTTATATGTTGCTCAACTTTCTCATTTCTACTCAATGTCAGACTTAGACTCAAACTTGGATACCTAAAATCTCCCCCTCAAGCGAGACTCTCTCTTTCACATTGGTACACTCCCCCTCGAGTAGAAGCATTTTTGAACACGAGTACCTCACTCACAAACAACCCTCACTTGTACCGCTGTTTACAGACTTAAAAGGGACACGCTTGCCTGAAACCTCCGTCAGAAAGACTTTCGATACATGGATCAAACTGTACTCATCTGAGCTGATTACCGCCACGAACCATCGGCTCTGATACCATATTATGAAAATAAAGAGATGAACATAAATGAACAAGAGATATGAGAATGAAAATATTCTCTATTATTTCTTATTTTGATCAAAAGTAGAGAATCAAAAATATACAAGTAATGTACCCTATTTTGATTATAGTTAAATAAAGAAAACAAAATAAAATTATTACAATCAGATGATGTCATAAAACCAAATAAACATAGTTGATGGCAATTTGATTCTGTCATAAAGACAAAATCACACAATTGATATTAGTTTTCTTCTAGAAGCCTTGTATCCATATCCTCTTAAATAACAATAAAGAAGAAAACCACACACACACATATGTATGTATATATACATATATATATATATATATATATATATATAATTAAACAACAACTTCGTATATATGAATACTTTTATTGTTAATTAGCAACCACGATCAAATGTATCATAAAATTTTGTTTCTTTTTTGTCTTCGATGTCTTATTTAAAAGTTAAAATAAATCATAACATTTTAATCCTAGACATATATATATATATATTAAATTACTTTTCATATATAATTGAATGAAAATGTTTATTTATTGCTTACTTTATAATAAAAAAGGTTAAATATGTTTTTTGTCCTCAAATGACAAAAGACTGTATTTTGTTCCTAATCGAAAGTATACATATGCTACATCCGTACATTTTATGAAGTCACGTAACACATTCTCGTCAACATACAATGTTAACAAGTTCGTCATGTGACAAATGAAGTTCTAACATAGACTATTATTTAATTTAATGTAGTGCCATGTCAGTGAGGTCGTACTTTGATTATTTGACCTCTCCCGCAAACTCATCCTCTAACTTAAACCTTTCCTTCCTTCGAGCCTTGTGTCCAATCTAAATCTCCTAGAACCCTGCCACAACTTCTTCCATTTGATCCTTCTTTATATCCTTGTGTCAACACCCGATTTCGTCCGGGTAAAAAATTAAAAAAACTAATTTATTCATATTCACTTTATTTTAATAAAAAAAATTAAGAAAGAAAATAAAAATAATAATAAAAATAGTTATTCACACTTCTCATGTAATAAAGAATAAATAATAGAAAATAAAAATAAGAAAATGAATAAAACAATAAAAGAAATGAGAGCAGAGGAGACCAAGGTGCAAAGGCAATTGAAAAATGGAAGAGATTGGAGAATTTGAAATTACCTTGCCACGTGTTGAGTGAGGATTGGTAAGTATTATTGTTTGTTATGGTAAAGAAAAAAAAATGTGGGTTGGCTAAAACGGCAAGGGCTCCGTGGGATGGGAAGAAAAAAGGAGGAGCATTTTCCCCTTACTTATATATGGAATGGTTAGCTAGGGTAGAGGGAGAGGTTTTTCATTCGCAAATTTCATCTCTAAAGCTTCCTAAGAGTATAAAGAAAGGTCTATAGTGGACGGAGAAAATAAATAGGGAGAGAAAACATCAATTCGAAGCTCGCTGGAATCTGTAGAACCTCTCACCGGAGCATTGCCAACTGCCACCGTTCGTCCTCCTCTTTGCTTCAAGAGGTAGGTCTGTTAGCACAAAGGCTAAGCATGTGATTTGATGAAGTCAATATTGTGAGCACCAAGGCTTAGCATGTGAAGCTGATGAAGACTGCCTCATGAAGAATCTGTTGGAACCAACCTAAACCAGAATTGTTCAAGTGAAGACTTTGTGCCAACATGAAGATGGGTGGGTGATTAGGTCTTGGTCCTTAGTTGGGTTTGTGTGTTGGTGATTGGCTTAGTCCTTAATCACTAGTGGCATGGTTCATCACTTCTGCGGTGCTAAAAAGATTCACAAATATTTTTATTAAAACTGTTTTTAATAAAAATAACCCAAAATGTTTTTGTTGGAAAAAAGTTTTTCAATCAATTGATTCCAAAAAACAATCGATTGAATGTGACAGTTATTTCTGTTACAACTGAAAAATAGTTACTGCTGTTACAACTGAAACCTTTGACTGGGTCAAACTAACGGTCAAATTCAATCGATTGAATGGTTTGTTCAATTAATTGAATTGTGACAGCTAAGCTGTTTTTAAAACTGATTTGGGTATTTAAAAGAATGCGCACTGTCATTTTCAGTCAACAAAAACTTTCGAAAAGCCTTCCTTGAGATTTCCTAAGTGAGATAGAGCGCCCCTTTTGTGCGATCATCATTTTGGAAAAGCTTTTCAAATCAAGAAACCTCCAAGAACGTGAATCTTTAAAGCATCCTTGAAGTGAGGTTCTTGCTACTTTGGTTCTGGACCAAAGCTAAGTATTCTACACCTAATCTTCATTCTGTGTAATCTGTTTTGTGTAGAAGTACTTTGTAATCTTTTCTGATCCTGTTGATCTGTAATCTGTTTGCTGTTTTCAATTACTGGGTTTGTAATTGAGTTGGTGCAGTGGGTTTCTGCACTTGTCTCGCATCTGCTGAGGGGTTTAGTAGAGGGTAAGTACTGCTGGGAGTAGTGTTGCTTGCGGACTGCAAGTGTTGTGGTGCAATGGGTTTCTGCACTGGTTACACACTAGCTAAGGGGTTCAGTGAGGTGTGGGTTTACTGTTGGGAGCAGTTTGTAACTTTCTGGGAGCAAGGGTTGTAAACTGATCTTGTGATCTGTTCAGTGGAAATCTTTGCTAGTTTGCAAAGGACTGGACATAGCCCTTGTGGAAGGGTGAACCAGGATAAAAATTCCGTGTTCTTGCTTTTCTCCCTACTCTTCTTGATTTCTTTTATTCAACTGCTGCCACCATTTAAATTGACTGGATTAAAATCTGATCATATAGTTGAATATATTCTAAACTTCTGTTTTCATATATCTGAATCAACTGTGTTTCTGGATTGATTTTAATCTATTGGATTATGTTTAATCATATTGAATATAGGTTAAAACAATTCTACACTGAAATTGTTTTTCTGGGTTTATATTGAATAATTTCCGATGTGCACAATTGATTGTTTACTGAACAGTTCAGAATTACACGAGTTAATTGATTGAATCAAGAATTTTCATTCTCTACTTCAAGAACAAATCAGATTTGCGAAAATTTTTGAAAGTTCATTTCACCCCCCCTCTTGAACTCGGTTTAAACCTTATTTTACAAGGTCTCTTCATCCTCATTCCATTTCTTCATATTTCATAAGCTGAAAGTGCCTAAATAATTGTAGTTTTGTTTATCAGAGTTGCGCCGGTTATCTCCTTCAATGGAGTTGCACCGACGATCCTTTCTTTCATTGATTTCTCTATGTATATTGCACGTAATAACTTGATTTCAATTGCATTAGAACGAGGAAGTGATGGTGAATAAACGATGACTTTTGAACCGGCTATTCGAGGTCGCCGGAATCTCGCCGGAAAATGTACTCCGACAAGTTCATGTTTGCTGTTTTAATGTGTTTTGTTGTGTAATTTTGTTTTCTACACCTATTAGGAACATGTATGAGCAAAAATAATGAGTTTAGAAATATAGAAAATTTAAAAAACAGTGAGATTGTGATTTGTGTTTGATATGTGAGAGGAAGAGGTTAATGCATGTTATTGTTTCTGTGTAAAAGTGGTTCAATGTTGTTGGTTAGGTTATGTTGAGTTGAATTGTATCATAATTGAGTTATTACAGTAAGTGAATATGCATGAAATTGGATTTCAAAAACTATAAATTCATTTAGACATTTCGTCGAGCACCTAGTGTGCTCAATTTTGTCCAATGGACTCGCTTTGGAGTGAATTAGAGAGCAACAGGTGAATCTGTGAGATTGGTGGAGGAGTGCGTTAGAAAGAGCTTCTGGAGCGCTTTTCAATGATATATTACATGACCATTTCTGGAGCTCACCATTAATTTTATTTCCTGGCACATAAAATAACACAAGTGTAGCATGAGCACTACTTTGAGGCTTTCATTCTCAAAATCCTTGAATCTTTAGAGGTCTTGTAAGGGTGCATTGGAAAGAGCTCGTGAAACTCTTCAAAGTGGTATATAACTTCACCATTTATGATAGCTTTAGATCCCTCAAAAATGGTCCCAAGAATCGGGTCTCACCACTGTTTTCTGGTGATCTGGTGCAAGCAATGTGCAAGTTGGTCACTAGACCAACTTTGGAGCACTCGTTCTCGAAATCCATAAATCTTTAGGATATGTGTGAGTATGCATTGGAAAGATATCATGGAGCTCTTTACATTGGTATATGGCAATGCCATTTGCAAAATCATTAAGGTCTTCAATACAGACCCCGAAAGTCGGGTCTCATCACTATTTCTGGTGATATGGTGCAGGCAGGGTGCATGTTAGTCACTGGACCAACTTTAGAGCATCTTTTCTCGAAATCCATGAACCTTTAGGAGATGTGTGAGTATGCGTTGGAAAGATTTCATGGAGATCTTTACAACGATATTTGGAAAGGTCATTTATGACACCATTAAGACCCCTAAATCAGCCCCCAAAAATGGGGTTTCACCATTGAATACTGTGTGCCCAATGCTGAAATGCGCAATTTGGTCACTGGACCAACTTTGAGGATCTCGTTCTCGCGTTCCTTGAACTTGTAGGAGCAGTGTGAGCATGCGTTAGAATGAACTCCTGGAGCTCTTTAATTTGTTATATAGCTCGTTCATTTACTTGCCCATTTGATACCTAAAATTCCCCTCCAAAAATTGGGTTTTATCTTTTTCTGCTGCCCTTATATCACATGCAGGTTGAATTTTCTAAGTCCAAACTCCTTGCTTTTTCTTCATGAAGTTTGCTTGAGTATGATTGAACCTCCAAATGGCCATACGTGTCATGTGAGATTTTATTTCCAAGTAAATTTTGATTGAATTCCTAAGTGACCGTTCGCGTTATGGGATATAATTAGAAAAGTTTTGCCTTCTTTTGGAATATCAAAAGGTCGTACGCGTCTTACGGTAGTCGAAATGAAGTTTAATTTTTAAAAAATAATAAAAATATAAAAATACAAAAATACCAAAACTTTCCAAAAAAGTCAAATTCAATTCTCTTTTAGAACTACATGAGCCCTGATTTTCTATCACGGATAGAAATACGTAGGTGCAAGGTCAATCCTTATCGGATCCTTTAATTTAAATTTTTTTATTTTATTCTTATTTGTATTTTATTTTTAGGGAAGAATAAATCTTTAATAAACCACATTTGATTTTGATCATTTGACTAAAGGTATTGTCTTAGGACAGGCGTTATGGGGTGTTAATACTTTCTCAATGCGTAACCGACTCCCGAACTCATCTCTGGTTCGCAGATCATTTCCTTTTCACTTTTCTTGGTTTTTCCATAGTTTTCCATAATAAACTATCGTAGCGACTCCATCTCTTTCTTTTCACTATTTTTTTAATTTCTCTTTCGGATCGCCCTCAGCCGTCGTCAACGAGGTCACAACACCTTGATAGGAATCGTAAAAAGGCCAACCATGGAAGCAACACTATTCTCCCCTAATCACTTCCACCCACACTTCTTTAAAACGAAACATAATGCTTCCAGCAGTAAGTTTCCCTCCCTAGTAGCTGCTCTAGCGTCTATTTCATCAGGGTGTTCAATTGTATGCTTTATCTGTGTGATTTGAAACTCTTTTGAGAAGAAAATGGTTTTCCTAAGAATTCTAAGTGGAAAGCCCTTTCTGACCAAAACCAAGAACAAAAGTCTTGATCTTAAGCTTTGGAATCGATCAAAAGAGCCATAGTCGAATAAGGATACAACATATCAATATAAGTTGCTACAACATCAGGTAGAGCTAAGGTACTTTCCATACCTGAATCTACAAAAGATAAAACCTAAATAAGAAGTCAGAGAGGTCTTATGGTAGAAAAAATGTATGCAAGGGTGGAGATGTGTTTGTCCCATAGTATGGTGAATGCTAATATGTAGTCTATGTTAAAATCTGTTTCATATCCTTGAAAGAAGATATGTAAAATGCATTAATAGAATTGGTATTAGGGTTTCGATTTTCACAATCCCTACATTCAACACAAGGATTTCTCCTTCGTGGAACCATATTCTTTCCGTTAACTTCAATGACCAGCTCTGAAGTGATTGTGCATGCGTCCAGACTCCAAAGAATGAGCTTCCAAAGAGGAGGTTGTTCCTATGACTCACGTAGGGGAAGTAACTTTTTCAATGTATTCGGGGGCTAGTAACTCGGTAACCCCACAATTGAAGCATGTAATGTTCAAAAATAGGTTTCTAAACTTTTCACGGTTGGGTTCTAATGGAGAGCTTCCTTGGTGCTCTGCTTCAACTAACTCTATGTGATGAAGAGGAGTCTTGGAGAAGCTATTGCACCGATTGAAATGAAGAGGAAGTTTCTTCAATGACACGGAAGCAATGTGTGATGAAGTTGTTTTGTGAGCTAGGCGTGAGCAATGAAGACTATGAAGGAAGTTTCCAATGAAAATGGTGAACTAGGTGGAGTAAGATTCTTGGTAGAGGTTATGCCAACTACCAAGGGTTTCTCTAAGTCTTTCTCAAGGAGAGAACTCAAAGAAAAGCTTAACACAAGTGCTGAAAAAATTCTGCAGCATTTCATTAATGTGAATTAAGCTAATTTGTACATTGTCTACACACTTATTTATAAAGAAGGAAGAAGCTTGTAGGAGAAGCTTTCCAAACCTAGTTTCTATGACAAACTTCTAACCCTAGTTTCTATGACAAGATTTTAACTCTAACTTCTATGACAAGCTTCTAACCCTAACTTCTATGACAAGTTTCTCAAACCTAGATTGCACTCCAGGGTCCTCACAAGGTAATGACAAGTAGCACAAGGAGAAAGCTTCTCCCATGCCCTAACTTAGAGTCCTTGATCACGTCTAACATTATTTATGGGCCTCAAGGCCCAACACTTACACTACATGACCCAAAAATACAAGGCCCAAATCTATTTTGCTTAGCCCAAATATAATACCCAAATTATTCTTAAACTATTCTAAACAATTTATACAATTTAGAGGACTTCTCCTTGATGCTCTATTTTCTCCAAAGTGATTTCTTCAATTTCGCATTTGGGCCTGAGTAGATGATCTAAAGCCCAAATAGGTTGAGATGGGTCCAATTTTCTGGAAAGCTCTTGATTCACCCTCTGGTTCTTTATCCTCTTTATTCTTTGATTAATGTCACTAGGGCATATTCTGTCATCCCTCCCTCTTGAAAGGGTTATGTCCTCAAATCTTGCAATATGTTACATACAGAAGCTTTATTATTATTTGTTTATTCTTGTTACCTTCCCAGGTCAAACACCATTATGTAGAAACATGAAAATAGTAAAACAGATGGCATACATGCAAAACATTTAAGAATGAAATAAAATTCTCAAGAAACAAACTCCAAAGGTCAAGGTCCTCCTTACCAGATGATCGACAAAGTTTTTTGGCCCAAGAAACACTTTTAATTTTTATTGTATTTTTCTTTATTTTTTTCCCTACGAAGTTGCTTAATATTTTGATCTTGTTGTTCAATTACAAGCAACACATCACAAGGTTTTTCTATAAATGTAGGGTTTTGTGTCATTGTCTAACTCAGCCCTAGATACATATTTTTCTTTATACAATTCATCACAAAGATTTTCTATGAAGGAGGAGTTTATTTTCTTGTCGAGTTCACCTCCAAACAAAGATTTCTTGTCAATCAACTCCTAAAAATATTTTTCTAAAGAAGAGAAGTTTGTACTTGTTTTAGAGCCAGGCATAGATTCCTCTTGCCTTCCTAGTTATCTTTTCATGCCTAAGCTCTATATCATTAAGTTCTTGATTTAATTGAGCTAGACATTTTTTTTATTTGATTTTCTATTCTCTGTTTTGTTTGTAATTGGTTTTCTACCACTTTTGAAGGTGATAAAGAACTATTACAAACTTATTATTCTGATGAGTGAAAGTGATTATTAGTACGACCATGCTAAACGATGTTATGTTCAAATTTCTATGGTCATCCTAACAAAATAGAACAAGCTTCTAAGGGAACTAAATCACATAAAACATTTTCAGAATAATGTCCAATAGATAGCTTAACTTTCACTTGTTGACTCACTATCAGATTTCCATGCTTTTGAATCCAAGAAAGTTTATAAGGTTACGGATGGACCTTTGTACTGATTTCCAACAATTTAACCAACTAGATACTACAAAATTTGTAGCATGATCCACTATCCACAATGAGAGAACAATTTTTGTTAAAAGTTTGACAGTTTGTTTGGAAAATATTCTCTCTATGGGTAGTACCTAGCTGATTAGAATTTATCATCAAAAGAAGTTCTAAAGAATAAGGGTAAGTATCCTCACAACTCTGACTTTGATACTCATCACTCTTCCTAGTACTGTTAGTCTCATCCTCAATGTTATATATGTCTTTGCCCTTAAGAAGAATGATTCTCATGGATGGGCATTGGGCCTTTACATGTCTATGACCGAGACATTTAAAACATTTAATGTAACTAGTCCAAGTGTGTTATGGATACTCTTGTTTGTATTTTTCTCTAGGCTATTAGGAGGTTCTATTCTATGCTCATCCACAGAGTTATCTACCTCCCATGGATCTTCTTTAGATTGAGCTTTTTCTTTCCTTGTACAAGATTTTCTCATTAGTTGTTGTTCTACCTTAATACATATTTCAACTAAATCATTCAAGTCTCTATAAGGTAGTAGCTCAACTCTATCTGTAGTTTATAATCTTAACCCACTTAAGAACCTAACAATAGTCACAGATTCCTCATCTCTTATACTCGCCCTCATCATATAAAGCTCAATTTTCTGGCTATATTCCTCTATGCTCAAGTTATTTTGATGCAGTTTGTGGAGTTTATCTATACATTCACGGTTGTTATAAGAGGGAATATACCTACGTCTAAGAGCACTCTTAAGATCGTGCCAGTAAACTATGGAAGGCTATTGATGCAAATGTCTATCTCTTACAAGGGCAGACCACCAATGCGTAGCATGGCCTTGGAAACTTAGGGTAGCTAAAGGTACTTTTCTCTCCTCGTTGATGTGGTAACACTCAAAAAGTTAATTGACTTTCATTTCCCAGTCTAAGAATACATCCACATCATGTTTTCCATGAAAATGAGGTAAGTGTATGTTAAGTTCTTTAGCTTTACTCTCTTTTCTATGGTGAACATGAGGATCAGGTTGGTAATAATCACCCATTCTCAAACTATTTCTTTCTTGTTTTTCATCTTCCTCTCCAGAATGAAAACTTTTAAAAGAACTTGTTTTTTATTTTTGTTTATGATCCTTCTTTCTTAAGGTCTTTAGTTCCTCCTCCACAATGGAAAATTATACTTTAGTGTTTATTTTCAAAGACCGAATTTCATTCAAAATTTTTCTCAAATCTGCATTTTCACTGGACTCATTGCCAATATGGTGAAGAGAATGTGTAGACATATTAAGTTTTGTAAAATAGATTCTCACTTCAATAAAAATCTAGTCTAGCACACAAGGGAGGACTCCCAAGAAAGTGAGGTGTGTCACTAGGACAACTTAAGTACCAAGATTTTTCTAGCCAGAGCCTGACCCCAATGTGCTCCAAAACTCTTTCTTGCAGTGAAATATCTAAATCACAAATGAAGGTGACTCACACTAAAATTTTATTACAAAGAAAAATCTAGTTGTGTAGGATTCAGTAATGTAAAAGCAAAAATTGTAAACATCTTGAAATGACAAAGCTTTAAAGGGATTTAACTAGACAACCCTAAGGTGAAGCTCATTGACACCAAGGACCTTTGAGACACATTCACCTTCTAATGCGTGATACTAATCCACTAATAACATTATTTTTGCAACTTAAAACTAAAAAAAAAATACAATCAAATTTCTTGCTGAAAAATTAAATTCCTACACTGTCTTTCAATTGTTTGTGAAAATTCCTCACAAGTGTTTCATTCCAAATTACTGCAAATTTGTCACTCAATTTTCGGTAGCATTCTCTTGCCCTTCTGTGAGAACTCTTCTACAAGTTTGATCTCAAATCAACCCTCAACACATTGGTTACCAACTCGCTCTATGTTCCTTGTCTGATGTTCTATTCACCATGAGACCACAAAGTAAAATGGTAAAGCACAATTTGAAAAGAGCACAACTCAATTGGATTATCAAATGGCAAACTCAATGAATTTGAATGAAATGACAAGCAAGAGATTAAGACACAAAATGGAAATACAACACACAAACAGATTAGCTAAGAAGGGCTCTAGAATAGATTTAAAAAGAAAAAATAAAGCTAGAATTTTCCAGTTCTAGCAGTGCCACTTGATCTATTTATTGCAACCAATTTAAAGCGTATCTTCACACAAAATTTTTATCTCAAATTCTCAAGACATCACCGAAGTCCCACACAATAATTCAGCTCAAAATAACCACGGAATCGTTCTAGAAAAATTTCGAATAGAGAGCGTTTTGTATCACTTTTCACACTTCTGATGCTATACGCTAAAGCTTCTGCCAGCATTGGTTCCAAAATTTATTATAATAAATCCAGAGTGAATTTAACCACAAAAATATTATGATAGATTCTCAACATGTCGTGCTAATTCCACACAAAATTTGAGCACAAAATGGTCACTGGATCAGATGCAGTAAATCATTTATAGAGAGCAAAAATTCACTTCTGTTAGAAATTTTTAGTCACCAGGATTCAGGCTTTTAACATTTATCATTTTTTTTCTATTTTTTTCAGAATGCACCTTTTTATCAAACACTTAATGTTCAGTAGTTTTTCACTCACACATTTGATCAAACACCTAAACTACTAGCACATATCTATAAAATTGATGACATTTTGGAATTAAACATGACTTGAGAACATGTATACGGATTATAAAACAAAACTAAGCACAAAAACCAGAAGTAAAAACCAATTGAAAATTGAATTAAGACTCAAACAACATGCAAAGCTTGCGATACACTCTAAATCACCTAAACCATATGATTTTGGACGGTTCAAGTAGATTCAATGCATTTGAACCAGTTAAACTCAAGCACAATCACATATGAACGATACAATTACTCAAGACAATTAAAAACAGAAGTGGAAAACACATAAACAGATGAAAAATAATGAAGGATTCAATAACTTATCCCTTGAAGACCATAACTCTAGATACCAAATGATGGAGAGCTTCCTTGATGCTTTATTTCAATGAACCTCGTGTGATGAAGAGGAGTCTTGGATAAGCTTTTGCACCGATTGAAATGAAGAGGAAGCTCATTGAATGATGTGGAAACAATGTGTGATGAAGTTGTTCTGTGAGCTAGGCATGACCAATGAAGACTATGAAAGAAGTTTGCAATGAAAATGGTGAACTAGGTGGAGTAGGATTCTTGGTAGAGGTTAGGCCAACTACCAAGGTTTCTCTAAGTCTTTCTCAATGAGAGAACTCAAAGAAGAGCTTAACACAAGTGTTGAAGAAATTCTGCAGCATTTCATTAATGTGAATCAAGCTAACTTATACATTGCCTACATACTTATTTATAGAAGAAAGGAGAGAAAAGAAGCTTGTAGGAGAAGCTCTCCAAACCTAGCTTCTATGACAAGCTTCTAGCCCTAGGTTTTGTGACAAGCTTCTAACCCTAATTTCTATGGCAAGCTTCTCAAACCTAGCTTGCACTTCACGGCTCTCACAAGGTGAAGTGGCACAAGGAGAGAGATTTTCCCATACCCTAACTTGGATTCCTTAATCACACCCAACATTATTTACGGGCTTCAAGGCGCAACACTTACACTACATGGCCTAAAAATATAAGGCTCAAATCTATTTTACTTGGACTAAATACAAGGCCTAAATTATTCTTAAATTATTCTTAAACTATTCTAAACAATTTATACAATTTAGAGGACTTCTCCTTGATGCTCTATTTTCTTCAAAGTGATTTTTTCAGTTTTGCATTTGGGCCTAAGCAGCTGATTGAAAGACCAAACAGGTTAAGATGGACCCAATCTTCTGAAAAGCTCTTGATTCACCCTCTGGCTCGTTGTCCTCTTTATTCTTTGATTAATGTCGCCGGAGCATATTCTATCAGGTTTTGTAATAAACGGTGAGACTAAGTGATTTTTCAAGAGTGAGACTAAACGATGAAAAACATGTTTAACCTTATTAGAAAAGTATCATATTACATTGGTATATGTTTAAGTTATAAACTAATGTAAATATTTACAGAAATAATACTTTTAAAAACACATTTATATAAATTAGAAGTTGTAGGAGATTAGGAAATAATAAACTATATGCATATATTAATATTTATAGGTTGAGTGCGTATATATTTTTGTAAATACTCAAATAAATGAAGATAGTACACTTCATCTTGACAACTTAAATATATAAAGAAAGTGAAATTAGAGGGATACCGACAGTATGGTATAACATTTTTCATCAAGATGCATTTAACAAATTATTTCAACATGCTTTAATAAGTTATATATATCATTTTCACATTGGGTACGAATCTCTCACAATTCTAGTCGTTGTACTCTTTTAACTTTTTGACAGTATGATATAGCCGCTGGGAAACATAGTTAGCCCTATTTTATTTTATTTTCGGTAATATGATATATATTTTTCGACAAAGATTAACAACTACACAGAATATACGAAAGAAACAAAGTAGAAAAGCAAAAAACAAACTTAAAGAACACTGAATTACGTTAAAGAAAAACTTGTTATAGAAATATTAATGTTTGACTGACTTATAACAGAGAAAGTTGATGATAAAGAAACAAAAATAAATCTTGCATGTAACGTTTAAGCTTTTATTTCCGACCCTCATGTCCGTAACCGTATTGTTTTTTTTGGCAAAGCATTCTATGCTTCTATTTTCCATGGGACCATTGGTACTTTTACCTTTTCACCCCTATTATGCTTGCTATTGTTGGTAACGAATTGATCCAAACGTGCATGATAAGCTTTCTATTAGATAGCTAGCATTTAACAAAAGAAATTGTTGGATAAAAGCATTTAAATCTTCTCAATTTTTTAATTCAATTTTAATCTTCAATTTTTCTTGTCTTGATTCCATGTGTCTAATTCTTTTTTTAATTTTCAAAATATTAATGATTAAAATTAGAAACCGTCTGAAGATACACTAAAACATAATTTTAAAATAACTGGAGGAATTAAGAAACGTATTTTGTCATATTATAACCTAATTTGATTTCTTTTAAAGAAATAAAAACCTCATTACACTCAAAATAATATTATCTTTCTCAATTGTCTATTTGAATTTATAAAAATGATGTTGAGAGAGAGATGAAATTCACTTAGTAATTTATAAATTTAAAAACTATATAAAATCATTTTAAAATATACATATAAAATATATAATTTAATAACGTTAAATTTAATCTTCAACATTTAAAATTATCAAAGTTTTGGATATGATATGGTCAAAAGTATCCTGTTATGATGTGTAAGTCTTTTATTTATATAGTATTCGAAATTAAAAGTTTTTATCTAGGTAGGTTTTTTCTTATATGCCTAAACCATATAATATATTGCTTTAAGTTTGTATTATTTCTAATCGATTTCTATTACAAGTAATGTCATGTTGTTGGCCTACGATTCTAAATTTTTTTTTTAAAATCCGTATGTCAGTTATGTCAATGATTAGCAGAATTTAATCAATCTTATATTATCTTTTAATAGGAATTTAGACTAATAAACTGTAATATACATTTTTTACTATAGGAAATTAATATATAAACTGATAATTTAAAAAGGAAAAATATTTTCGTTTCTTTACAACAGAACTATTGTTTAACCCTTCATTAATTCAAAATGTGTAATAATATCAATTATGTTTGACTTTGTAACTATGTTATTTTTTAAATCGCCTGATGTTTTGTTGCTGAGAATCAAAGAGGATCAAGATTAATTTAATAACTCACATTTTCAATAGATGTTATTTCATGTAAACGAAATTAAAGATGATACATTTAATTACAATAATACAAATTTCATCATATTATTGGTTAATTTTATTTGGAGTGTCATTTTGAAAATGTATAACATAAAGTTTTACATTAATGATCATTAATGTTATCAAAAGTTCTACTGATAAAATAATTGTAAAAATATATTTATATTTATAAACTAGATTTTGAGTTTTTCCTATCCAACCTAATATTTTATATTCTTTTCCAATTTATATTTTTTAATAGCTATATATTGATTCCTGTGAAAAAAAAAAAAAAAAAAAA
>Ga0209489_101194_pt1 | contig 52927 bp, 18 predicted proteins | sample SiratrowhiteBW_FD_187527 | JGI IMG/M metagenome (GOLD analysis project Ga0209489, IMG submission 187527) | Root nodule microbial communities of legume samples collected from California, USA - Siratro white BW (SPAdes) (version 2) | ecosystem: Host-associated > Plants > Roots > Nodule | place...
TGGAAAACCTCTCTTCACTGACAAAGTAAATGGTCACTTCATCTGGGATGCTAACCCAGATATGTGTGATTCAGAATGTGATTGCCAGGATCACTATGGAGATACAAGTGACGATGAAGATGATGACGACGGAGACAGTGACCCGGAAGACCTCTGCAAACCTCCTTTCTCACCACACAGGAGATCAGATCCTGACAATGGCCCCTGGACTGGGATCAGACGGCGACATGAACCAGACCCAGACTGGAAATTTCGAAGGTGCCTGGAGATCTTACAAGAAGAAGAATCCAAAATACCTAAGAGATGCAACAGCCTCTCCAAAACCTTTTGCATTCCACAGACATCTCCAATCCCTTGTATGATGTTCAACACAGCCTCCAATGACGATTTCCCTCCTCTTGAGCGGAAAACTGACCCTGTCAGCAGAATCACTTCCAAACCACATGTAGTAAGCCAAGAAGTTGGATCCGATGGGAAACTAAAACCTCTGAGCCAGGCAGAAGAGGTTTTAAACTTATAATAAATTAATTTTATAATTTTATACATTTTATTATTATAATTTTTTTGTAACTTTTTTTAGTTTAAAAAATAATATTAACATTTTTAATTTATTATATTATTATTATTTTATAATTTAATTAAATTTATTATTATTTTATTAAGTATTGTAGACCTTTTTGCAAATCTTCACTCGTAGCGAAGAAAAAAATTTTCTCCTCTCTTTTTCGATTTTCTCTTCTTTTTCTCGATTTTTGTAATAAATTATTATTTTATTTGTTAAAATCTGTGCTTTCCGGCGTTTCGTAAACCATCAATCTGGGAAAACAAACACGCTCTAAGTGAAAAACAAAAAAATCACTCGATTTAAGTAAAAATTTCAAGTGGTATTTCGACGAAATAAGACGTATGTCAGAATTTACTTATTTAGAAACCAAATTTCCGTGAAGTTAACTCTAAAATTATAATTTTCTTATTTAAATAATTTATATTTCTTTATTAATTTTAATGTTTCTATCATTTTTCTTTCCCATTATTTTTAATTGAAAAGAAAAATCACCTCAAATCCCATCCGAGAAAATAAAATCCAATCACATGTCAGAATTCGTGTTTCTTGCAATCGAATTCTGACCTAAAATGGAAATTCGTGCTATGTAGTAAAAAATTATCTCTTACGTAATTCTACGTGTTTCCTATAAGTTTTGTTTTTTAAATATTTTTTGTGTTCCTCGTTCAAACATTTTTTGTTTATTCTTAATTTACTTTCTGATCATCTTTTTCTCTTCTTCGAAACTATAAATAAAATTGAAGTTGACTACATACAATGTAACTTAAAAGTAAAAGAAAAAAACATTATTATAAACCATACTTTATAGGTTATAGATGTTTTCAGTTTTGTAATATAACCTTTAAAAACGAATAAATCACGTTAAAAAAATTAACTTAAAATAATAAAAATATGATTTTTTATCTATAAATAAATAAATATATTTTTAACTTAGTTCTAAATATTATACATAAAATATAAATAATTTAAACCACAAATTTTTAATACGTCTTATAATTTATCATTATTATTATTGTTAATATACACTCCACTGTATCACACTTACCCAAATCCATCCATAAGACTTACCAAATCCACTGAAAAAGAGAAAATTTCTGCACCACTTTCGTAATTAAGGAAAAAAATGATCTCCTTGCCGACATTTAGGACAATTTTCCCCCCTACATTCTATTATTTTTTAACCTACACCGAATGAGCTGAATAATGACTAAAATACTCTCTTATATTATAAATAAAAAGATTTCAAATTTAAATTTTAAAATATGTTTTCAGATCTAGATTTTTGAACCTATTTCAAGAATAGATGTTTTAAAATAGCTTTTTAGAATAGACTTTTGGAAACCTGTTTCCAAGAAGTTTACTCCATAATGCCTATTAAATAAAGTTGAATTTATGGTTTTCACTTTTATAATATTTTTTTCCACAGTCTTAATTTTCAATCATAAAAAACATCCTATTCTATATTTTATTTTGTGAAACTTATAATACAATTTTGGAAAGTCAATTTTGAAAGTTATTCCATCTTTCAAAAACATTTTTGAATTTTATATTCTGAAAGCCTTTTTTGAAATCTGATTTTTAAAAACACCCCTTCCCCGTTGCAGCTAAATCTGCCGAAGAAATTATACAACCTTATCCCATACCATCTCTTCTTCGTTTTAAACACCATCACCACATCTATCATACCTCATTAAAACAACGACCACCTTCCATGAAACACATTCACTCATCACAAACCATCCTCTTCCATGGAGTTCATTTGAAATAAAAATGATAAGAACATTTATTATATTTCTGAAATGGATACGGTGCAGGTTCAAATTTATTGGACTCATGTTCAAATTGATAGGGTGCACGAAGTAATTTTTGACATATAGTGGGCTCCTTTCTTTGATAGCCCATGATCATGATTTACCAATGACGCATTCTTCCTGCACCTCCATACTCTCTTTCTCCACCTTCATAGCCACAGCAAATTAACCACTATACCCTTAATGAAATAAATAAATAAATTCAACATTCCTTAAACGTGTTGTATTCTGGATTACAAACTTTAAAATAAAAAAGTTTTATTTAAGCATAATTTAGAATATTTTTTTTTATATTTTAGGTTATATAATCCGTAATTTATTTATTTTTTATTTTAGATTTTACAGTTCGAAATACATTTTTTTAATTTCAGATTAAATTTGAAACACAATTCTTTTTCTTATATTCTAGATTATACAATTTACAATACAATTAAGCCATATAATATTTGCTTAAAATTCAGCATAATTAAACCGACGACGTTTACAATGAAGCAAGGGTCACGTGGAGGTTCAGGAATGGTCGCTAATTTCACGCGCCACTCTTCGTCACATCATTGTACTCTCCCCTCTCTCTCCGTCTCTTCCCTGATCTGATACAAGGACTAACTAACCACCATTGCCAAATTTCTATTGAATAATCCGAAATGTTTCTGAGTTGGTTCTTCTCTTCCATGGATTTGGATTGGTCCTCTTCTTCCTCCGCCTACCCGCTCCTCTTTCAAGCTCTCTCCCTCATTCCAATCTCCCACTACCTCCTCTTCGCCTTCCTCCTTCTTTTCATCCTCCTCTACCGTTTCCTCGAGTTCCATTTCTTCCAAGACCTCTTCTCCCTCTTCGCCGGTTCCCCCGTCGCCCTCACTTTCCACTCAGCTTCCGATGTCTACGACGCCGTCGTCTCCAAATGCAGGATTCTCCACGCCTCCTACCTCGCAACGCCCTGGCTCTCTAGTCCCCATCTCCAGACCGTCTTCCTCAACTACTTCGGTCGACCTCCCATTTTCAAATACCGAAGGTCCTCCGCCGTTATTTCTTCAATTGTTGTGCGTGTGATTGTTATTCGTTTCGTTCGTCTAACTGTTAAGCTTGTTATGCTCTCTTATCTTTCAGACAACTGTTTACTACCCCTGACGGTGGAACCATTGCTTTGGACTGGCTAACGAGTTCCGACGGTACTACAATATATCGAATCTTTATGTTTTTCTAGTTCTCTTTTCATAATGCCTGCATACTTAGTGACTTACTCTTAGGATAAAATACATTTTGGATTAAATTGGTTTCCAGAGGAGTTTATTGGAAAAAACACACAATCTAATATATATGATATTGAAGTCTATTCTATACGATTCCAACTAAGTTGTATACCAGTTATTTACAATTCCAAGTTTTGATGGTTCATTCTTATGTGTCTTGTCGTGGTACAGTTTCTGCTAGTGCTATCCATATGGAGGATGTTGTTTGTAAAGATGAATCCACTCCCATTGTTGTAGTAATTCCTGGTCTAACTAGTGACTCTTCCTCCGCTGTAAGTTATGTTAATTTCAGTTTACGTTTATTCTTAATGTTGTTGTTATCTTCCTCACTATACAACTTAGTTGGAACTTGGAAAAACCACGTATATGTCCCTTCCCTGTAAGCAGGTACTTGACTGATTGTTGAGGGCTTGTAAACTTCCTAGCTTAGTGTCTTGATAGTTATGCGAAAGGTTTATGTTGTGCTGCTTTAGTATCATTATCTGTAGGCAACACTACGCAATATAGGATTAGGAATGGATGCATTTAGGGGAAAGGTTAGGGTAGCTTCTATTTCCGAAAAGATGGTAGAATCTAGGCTTAAGTGGTTTGGTCATGTGTGGCGAAGTCTTGTGGATAGGTGTATTAGATGGAGGATAATCTAGCCACTAGAAGCAGAGGGATACTAAGAAACTATTGGCAAACCAATTAAATAACTACTCTATAATTATGACTTACTATAGATATTATTAGGGGTGTTCATGAGAAGAGTACGGTAGGGTTGAGTTTCACCAAACTCATCACCGGACCTGATTAAATTAGTTGCAGTTGGGTAGGATCTATCATTTCTCTTCCAAAATCAAACTGAACCAACCCAAAGTGGATTGGGTCAATAGGAATCCAAAAGATATAAATTATTTTACAATATAAAAAAGTAATAATTTTCTTTTCCAAATTCATTTTGATAACTTTCCAATATTTATATTATATATGTATTTGATTAAATAATGCATCTAAATACATTAAACAAATCTCATTAAAAAAATTGATGCAAAAGTGAGTAAACATAAGTTCATAAGCTAGGAATTTTTTTTTCATGACGTTTGTTGTTGGAGTTTGACACTATAAAATTGTTTGTCTCTCATAACGAATTCTTACAAATAAAAAAAAAGTATTTTCCTTTTTTTTACAAAAACCAGAAATTATAGAGTATATTGAGTTTACCATTGGAGTAAAATGTTAATAATAGAATTCTTAAATATGACATGGAAATCTAGGATTTACAAAAGATAGTCTAAGAACCCATGAATGAGTTATCCACTAAAGATGCTCTAAGGAATGTTTGGGTAAGGAGACTAGGACAAGAAAGAACGAAAATGATGTTTAATCTATTTGATTTTTCTCAATCTTTATTTTTATAAAACAAACAAATAATAAATTAAAATTAAAATTATATTATGTAACAGATGGATTGGGTTGGGTTCATGGGTTTCAAAACCAAAAATTCCAATACCCGACTCAATGAACAATGGGTTTGATTGAGTTTGATTCAAACACTCAAAATGCCCAACCTAAAGTATTTGACTTGGATTAGATCGGTTTGGGTTAATTAGTATCGATACCTGTGAGCACCTTTAAGACATTGTTTGATTCATGCTTTGATTTTTGGTTGAGGTTCTTCAATTTTCACAAATTCAGAATATATGTTCACCTTTTTTATGTATGCCTAATACGTATTGAGAAAACGCACAAAATAATGTCACACGTTAAAATCCTCCACAAAAGCCTTGACCTGCCATTAAGTTTTTCCACGTGCAACTGGAATTGAGCCAGGAGCTATATTATGGTGATATTTGATTGATGCTGAGGTATTATTGCTAAAAACATTGCTTCCCTGAATATTACTAATTTTGTCAAAATGAAGAAAGTGTCCCGCACAATCATTATAATTTGGTAATTTATTCTGTTAGACATGAAGTATGCTAGACTTTGCCTTATATACACCCTTATGAAATAGTTATTAATTTATAATTTTCATCTTTTTGTTGATTTGGAGTTTCATTTTATATTAGATTGTTTCCTTACAGTTTTTTTTTTTCGTTTATCCTCACTTTCTTGGTAGTATCTCAAACATCTTGCATACCATACAGCTAAGTGTGGATGGAAAGTTGTTATCAGTAATCACCGAGGACTTGGAGGTGTTTCAATCACGGTTAGTGTTTCTGCTATTAGCAGGTTTTTAATTCAATTTCAAGACAACTTGAATACTGTTGATATACTTGAAGACTATTTGCATCTATATATTGTACTCAGGACTTACCCATAAGCATCTAAATCAATATAAAATTATAGTTATTTGGTGAAGACTTGGATTGGTCTTGTATCTCTAAACTAAGCTTGGCTATCCACTACCATTATTAAAATTTAAGGTTAGTTAATAAGTTGGCCTATTAAGCTCAGTAGGTAGGGGAAACCGGCCAATCTATTTTTATGTCAAGAAAAAAGAGCTCTTAAACAGCCGTAAGTCAGTAACAATAAAGAGTTTAAAATATTTGTTTAGTCCAAGGAAATGGTTTTTATTAACAATTACAACATTACCAAATTGGTGAAGATACCAATTTTTCACGGTGGGCTCTTCAAAGGTTAAGAGAAGAAGGTATATTAAATTGTTTCTACTATCGATTTCTAAGCAATGTGAGACTATTGATCGTATTGAAAACAATCGTTCTTAATTTCTTTCATTACTTTTTGTCAGAATATTAGGATTATTGTGCAGCTCAATACTGTGGTCACTGTGGTGTATTAGTTTTCTTGTTTAATTAATTCCTCTCGTAATGCAGTTTCTCATTAAAATCATTTCAGTCTGATTGTTTCTACAACGCTGGATGGACTGAGGATGCACGCACTGTGGTTAATTATCTGCACAGAGAAAACCCCAGGGCACCTCTGTTTGTTGTTGGGACTAGCATTGGAGCCAATATTCTGGTAAAATTCATTGCTTGAGATTGTTTAAGTTGAAAAAATGCGTTTGTCATGTATATAACTTTTTCTATAAGCTATTTTAACTTTTTGAGAAAAAAGACACTTTTCTTTCTGAGGTTTTCTCTTTTCTACCCCAGGAATTTAAATAATAGTAGGTCTAGTTCACGAGGCTCCCATCCCATCAAATAAGGTCTAGAGAGGATAGTTGTATGTAGCCTTACCCCTGCAAGCGGAGAGATTTCTCCCAGGATTTAAACCTTTGAACTGAGGTCACAAGGCAACGACCTCACGGTTGCACCTAGTCTCGCCCTCTACTTACATCATCATTATAAATTAAATAGTTTATGTCTTTTAAAAACGCATAAACAAATGAACCTTGATTATTTAATTTAATTAATCATATCATCTAAACCTATAAATTTCCATATCGCATACGTCTTGAAGTGCCGTTTATAACAAGTACAAAGGAGAAACTGATTCCCTTCTGGTTTCACACTTCCTCGTACTGGTTTAGATCATATTTGATAAAAATTGTTCAGTCATGGGTATAATCTTCCACCCTATTGACCTCTATGCTTTCTCCTTGTTGCAGATGATGATTTTTTCCTGATTTCTTGTACTGGTTTAGCATAATCTTTGATAAAAACTGTTCTCAGGGGTAGATATTATCATATTAATGTCTCCTTGTTCATTATATGTAATATTAATCTTAGTGGGACTTGACTTGATGTTCAAACTTAATGTAGTTTATTATATTCTGTTGAGGACCATCTCCGACGAGAGTGCCTAAGAGGGTTGATTAATGCTAAACACCTTTGTGTAAGTTTTTTTAGTGATGAACATATGAGCTAGTGTTGCTTACACAAAGCACTAGTGCTTGTATAAGCAGCATTGCTTAAAACTTTCTGGACAAAAAAATGCTGCAAAAGGGAGAAGTTATTAGATAAATAAAACAGAAAGTACAACCAAACTAAAAAGGTCAAAACTCAATGAAATTTAAACAATACAACCCAGATTTCAAAAAAATCAAAAAAAAGAACCAAGTGTAGGATCCACAAAATTAGATTAAACAACCACTTTAGCAACTTTACCATTGGAGTGAATTTCATTGGCTAGTGTTTAAATCTATCTGGCATTACAAGACTCACAAAATTAAGCGAAACAATCCATTTAAGCAACCATGTGTTATGGATTCTTTTATTGCTTTAGAACGTGACTTTAGAGAACCCAAACATGTACCAGTTTCTAAGACGTGAGAAATAATCATTTTTCAGAACCACTTCAAAATATATTTGGGAAAGGATTAAGAAAGAGAAAAGGGAAACATCATGATGGTTCCGAACTATATAAATTGAAACTCGTGTTAATGCTTAAATTTTTGTAATACTTATATTGTGGCCATTGGTACATGGTCTGCCTGCTTTTCAAACTACAGAAAAACTAGGAACCTTACAATTTTTAACTTATTCTTACATTTGTAATGACCTTAGTTTCGTCACTGCACTGTTTGATTTGGAAGATTGTTTGCAGATAAAATATCTTGGTGAGGAAGGTGAGAATATTCCTGTAGCTGGAGCCGTAGCTGTTTGCTCTCCTTGGGACCTTTTGGTTAGTATTTTTATTTGAAAAATTAAGTTGGATCTACTTCAGCTGTTTTAAAAGTGATATTGGTACTTAAACCAATAAGACCATTCGTTCATTATCGTTGGTTCATCCATTGTTAAACCAATGACAACTAAATGTAATTTGAATATAATCTTACATAGTAAATAATAAACTATCTTAATATCGTACGTTAGACTTTTAAATTTATATGATTATATTACGTATCCTACAAGATAAATTAATAATAAAAGGCTAATTATTGGCATTATTCGTGGACCTTTTACATGTTAATTTATTTCTTCCGTAAAATATTCTGATTAAAAATCAAAAGGATGGCCGACTCAAACTACTTTTTATTGATTTTGAACTGGTTCTTCTTCTAATTTTTTTTTTATGTTGTTCTCTAGACCTTTTTACATGTTATATTGTTGTGTTTTTGATATCCATGGCTTCTAGGACTTTAGCGTACAAGGTGTGTATGCTTTTTTGTCAAAATTGTTTTTGTTTGATATAATTTATGACATCAGCAATGGAGTTTTATTGAATTTGCACCAATTCCACATTACTGTAAGTCTGAATTATTCTTCATTTTGTTTGCTATTTACCTTTAGAAAAAATTGATCACCTTTTTATTGTTTGCAGATAGGAGATAGATTTATAACCCGTAGGCGTGTGCAGAAGTTTTATGATAAAGCACTTGCAGTTGGACTTCAAGGTTATGCAAAATTGTATGTCTTTGTCATTCATTCAAGTAATTTAAATATATTGGTTTTTCTTCTATTGTGCTCTTCATATGCGAAAAGTTGTTGCAAAACTACGAAGTTTCTCTGGTTCGTAACGTAACGTAATTTATATTTATATCATTACCAATATTCATTGCAGACACCAGCCTCATTTTTCTCGCCTTGCTAATTGGGAAGGGATAGAAAAGGTGCCCTTTGCTCTCTATAATTCGTATTTACTACTACTAAGCATAATAAAAACTAAGGCATGCGGTTATTTAAGATTTGTATGATGCAGGCGTGTTTAATCCAAGTTTGCTCTTTTACCCTTTGCTTTTTTGCTTTGTAAATTTTAAATCCTTAATGGTTCTCTTCAAGGTTAATAACATAGTAACATATTATGTAACAATTATTAAAGACCAAACACATATTCCATTACCTCAACCATGATCGAAGTTCAAATAAAACTAACGAAATTAAAATTTAGTAAGACCGTTATTCTTTTTTATTATAGTAAAAACAAAATATATCAATACTTATTATACTGAACAAACTATTTACTCTATTTACAGGTATTATTTTATTTATATATTAACATATGCCATAGTCATTATATGCATATTAATTGGATGAATTATTGGTCATGGTTATTAAAGTAATATGGAATTTGGTTTTAGTTTTCATATTATAAAAAATTATATTGAAGGAAGAAAACTACTAAAACGCTACATTTGTTTGAATCTAGTGAGTTGGCAGTGTTTAACCCACCCGGACTAGTTTTCTCAAGTTCATTGATGAGTGAGCTATGTTAGGTTGGCCCTCCGAGTGGCCAACTCGTGGTGGGCTGGACCGGGTTGGATAACCTGTTTTGACAACTCTAACTAGAACAATTCAAGTTTTGTAAATTCTAGTTAAATAATTTCTCTAGTCGAGAAGAAGGATTAAACCATCATCCTTGACGTTACAAATAAGACATTTTTCAAAGAGGTCACACCTAAGGTGAACTAGGGGTGACTACAATTAAGGTGGTTTTCAACAAACATGCCGTTCATTTTTGTTTCTTAATCCTCTTGATTGTGCTATTTTATAATGCTTGGTTTAGCTTTAAGAGTTAAGGACATTATGTGAGTGATTGAATGATGGATGTTAAATTTTAACCAATCATGCGTGTATACAATCTTTTGCTTCGCAGTCTATTTCCATTCGAGATTTTGATAATCATGCCACACGCATTGTTGGGAAGTATGAGGTATGTATCACCTAAGATCTGTAGTATTCTATTGTTTTGCCTTATCTTTCGTTTTAATTCACGTCGGTTAACTAAAATTATTGTTTCCTTAGACTGTGGATACGTACTATAGACGCTGCAGCAGTTCTATTTATGTCCAATCTGTTTCGATTCCGCTTCTCTGTATTAGTGCTCTGGATGATCCAGTCTGTACCAGGGAAGCCATTCCCTGGGATGAATGCAGGTACGCTGCTTTAGTGTTTTCCTTGGTTCCGATTAATCTGATTTTTCTTGCATTACTTCAATATCAATTTAATGCTTCTACTATTTTGATAGGGCAAATAAAAATGTTGTCTTGGCTACTGTAAAGCATGGAGGACATCTGGCATTCTTCGAAGGGATAACTGCATCTGGCCTGTGGTACTTGAGTAATTTTATTCATCTGATTCTTCAGCATTTTCTTACTTGATCTTGCCAACTTATGCAGTTTTCTGTCCCTCAATTAGTGGAACATTTTCTTTTCTCTGCAACATTCTAATATCGTCTATATCATTCCTTTATTCAAGTTGTACTAGAATATTGAATTCTAGTTATAAAGGAAATGAAGAGCAATTTGCTTCCCTCTCGCAGGTGGGTAAGAGCCGTTAATGAATTCCTTGGTGAACTACACGCTAGCCATTTTATGCATATACAGAAGAAGGTAAAGATGTGTTTACGGTAGACTTTAGTCACTTGTTTATCCCATTGAATGTTTATTCATCCTCTGGTTGTGTAATAGTCTTAAACGTTTTGGTATCTCATTAGAAAATGTAATTTAGGATTTTGGTGGCTGAAACTGCTATTTTGTTATTTCTGTTGCAGATCCCTAAACCAAACACACCATTGGACTCATCAATTGATCGGGGCCCTTATGTTAATGTTACCGAAGATGGAATGGTGGCTGCATTGAACAACGGGCCTGACAATACAGAAGAAATACAGGTAATACAGGATACACATGATGAGGGTCTAAAGATGATTCCAGAAGAAGTGCTTAAACGAGATGAGGCAGAGACTAATGCAAAGATTGTAGGTTCGCCAGCCATTGCTCAAATAGGTAGTGCTCAGGATGCAGTAGCGAATGTAATAACACCTTTCAAACGATATCTAGGCCAGTTATCTCGACAAAATCAATGGTCCATCTGGTTGCTAGTTTATATTGCTATTACCACAAGTTGGCCACTGGTTGGTTCGGCTCTATATATAGTGTTTGGGAAAAAGATAAGGGATATCTTCCCAAATGGATTGGTCAGAAGATAATTGGTTACTGGCTAATACCATTGTTGTATTTATCTATGTAGATGTATGATAAATAATATACTCCTATTCATTTCCCCTGCAATCGGGGTAAATCTGCATTTCTAGGCCTGTGGAGAACATAATTCGCACTTTCACTGGTTTCTTATTTTTCCTTAGACCACTAGTTCCATGTCATTGCCATCCTACCCTGCAACTAACGGAAAACGCATAGATATAATTGTTATCTCCCACATTATGGTTGAAATAAATAATCTTAGATTTGAAGAATTAAAATAAAAATATCATCGAAGTTGATTATTAAAGAATTGAAACTATCCACTGCTGAAGATTACTAAAAGTTATATGAATAGTTCATACTTTTTTGTCTATAAATACCATATTTGTATATTGCCATGATAAGAATTGAAACTTCTAAATATATTTGTTAATTATTTCATTTAACTTCATGCATTTTATTTCTTATTTTTTTTTATTTTCGTGCACTTTTAATTGTTCTCCTTTATATTTTTTTATCTTTATTTATGGATACATATTTCGTTGTGTTCTGTGTGCATTGTTTTTCTTTTGAATAACTTCTGCTTTGAGTATAGCCTGATAATATTTTTGTTTTCGAAGATATGCCTCTTTAAATGGTTTTATGTTTGCACTGTTATTTGTTTCCGTAATTTCTATCTTCAACAAACATCCAGTCTATAAAATTTACGAAGGGTCTACAAGAGATGTTAAAAAGACTTCTGAAGAAGGTAATCGAATATTCCTCAAATATTTACTACAGAATTATTTTTGTTTACAAAATCAGACACAATTTGATAAAGTAATTATTCTATAATGTTACTATTTTATTAAGGCATCTGGAATAAAATATGGCGCATTAAATGTGATTTACACTGTCTTTGAATTGAAGAGTATATAGGGTCTGAGTAGAAAATTATTGTAAAATGATTTTTAGGAGAGAAAAAATTTAAAAATTGAAGTGAATTTATAAGTTAAAATTAATTTATATATATATATATATATATATATATATATATATATATATATATATATATGTTAATACGTAGAAGGTTTCTAAATTATTATTTCTCATCATTATTTAAGCTAATTTTAACTTAAAGAAAAATTCATGTATTTATTTATTCTTAAAAAATCTTTGGGAGGAGAAATTTGCTCATGTCTGCATATTTTATACATATATTATACAAATATCTATATATTTTTGAAGTGCATGCATCTCATACATATATAAAGTTTATATGTATTTCACCAATTCAATTTATATTGTTTAAGTGACCTCCTTTCACTTGAAAGACTTTTCCTCCCCACTTATTTCATCTGCCCCGTGCACTCTTTTTTAAATTTTCACCACCCCGAATCACTTCCACCCCTTAATTAATTATTTAGACCTTGTAATCCTCCATAATTAGGTGTAACACTCTCTTCAACCCCATTGACTATAGATACTCTTCATTTTTATTTGGCCGAAAGAGAGATATTAAAGGACTTGATGTCCTCGATTAATTTTTCTTTGGTCTTCATCATCACCTCCATAGAAATTTCCTCGAGAGTCTCCTAAACTTCTTAATGATCTCTTCATGCATTTTAATAATCGACATGAAATAGGTTGGTATTGCTAACAAGAATCATCATATTCGTGACACACTTCTCCCAGAAATACCAAAAATAAATATCTAGCCTTCCACTTCGTTAACCTTTGTTAGGACCATAATTAGGTAATGTACTGGTTATTCACAAACAAATATTCACTTAAAATTTATAAGATATTACCATTTGATATTAACCAACAATTATTGGAACGACGGGATAATATTATACAAATTATTAAGTCGTTAGTTTGAATTGGAACTTCTATTTTAGGTTAAAGAAAGGAAAATATCTACTGTATTAAATTGACATTTTGATTACATTTAGAGAAACATGACATGAAGTATATCCAATATATTGGCTGATAAAAGAAATATCCAATATATTTGCTCTTTGATTGGACAAAAGTAATTTGGAAAGAGAAATGACGTATTTGTTACAAGGAATATGTCAAACCAGATTAAAACAAATATAACATCCAGATAATCATGAAATCTTATCAAGGAACATAAGTTTCTTAAATAAGAAGAGAACCAAAAATATTCAATAAACTAAATAAGAATTTAGAGATATATTACTGTTACATGCTGAGATAGATGGCATTTAATTTTGATGAACATATATTTAATCATTAACTCATCAATGTATAGATTTTATTTAGATATTTATAAAATTTTGTGAGATATTTATGTTTACAAAATAGAAAATAAAATACCATAAATTATATATATATGTGAAATGATGAACTAATTTAAATACACACACACACACACACATATATATATATATATATATATATATATATATATATATTAATAAAATTAAAGTTTATAATTTTATAAAATGAAAAACTAATTAAATTACATGAAAACTATTGAAATTGAAAATTACTTAAAATAATGACGAATATAAAACAGTTTTCGTACCATTCAAATATCGAGTATAACAATCACTCTTAGATGTAGAATCGTTAAATGACTAGGCTATATTTAATATATATTACATTCATACTTAAATGAAAAAATAAATTTAAAATGTTAAACGATATTCAATTACTTTATAATGATATTCCAAAAAATTGTTATTCCACAATATTTCCAGGACATAAATAATACTTTGAATAATTTAAAGTATAAAAAATAATTAAATTATATTAAAATAAAATCATTTAGTTCAGATCTTAATTAAAAATATTATTTAAGACAAGTTGTTACTCTTTTTTTTAACGTATGGATTTAAATGACACATAGAACTTAAAATAACTCATTCAATAAACTTATTGTATATACAGGCTAGGTCCCAAAATAACAAATGAAATAAATGATAGTAATTAAGTTGAAAATTGTAATAAGACAATTTTAATTTACAGTAAAATTAATATTTTAAAGAAAATAATAAATAATGTAGTAATATATGTGTGCTTAATTTTTTTCATAAAGTATTAATCAGTGGAAATTAAAATCACAAAAGGTAATTTACTACGATATAATATCATCTTAAAAATCATACCAAACCTAATTTCTAATTGGTTAAGCACGTATATAAAACTTCCTCTTTTCATTGTTTTATCAAGTGCGAGCTTTTCAAGGAAAAAAAAAAAGTATAGGAAACTAGAAAGCTGGGATGTACGGTGTAAACCCTATTTTATATTTTTGGTTCATTTGCAAATTCTAGATAAAGTCAAAAGTGTTTTGACACCTGCAAAATTCTTTTTTCTTGTGATGTTGTGTTTTTATAAAAGTATATTTTGTTTTCTTAATCGTTCCAGTTACTCCTCTCTTGTTTACAAATAGATTGATTTACTTTTACCTTCCTGCTATCTTTGATCCTAATAGACGACAAACTCACGTTCTTCTATGTTCATCTGCAATGCATTTCATGTAGAAGTCTTACGAAGTAGAAACTTTTTTAGAACCTTTCAAACATCAAAACGGATTGACAAAACGTGAAGGCGTTTTGATTTGGCAGTTGAAAGTGGAAGAGGGAGAATGATATATAAGAAGAAGTAGATGTTGTTTATAAAGAAAGTGTTATAAAATAATGTTTGTTAACACACCCTCCTCTTGCACCAATAGATAGCATCTTCGTTGCTAATGATAATGCATACAAAGTCATGATTGCTACTTAGAGAGTGTCAAAGATGCCAAGAGATGGAGTGCAAGAATCGTAATACCTGGAAGATCCCCAAATGTATTACAGTACTGTTCATAATTACACCCACACCATCCTCAATCAAAGTACGTATTACTATATGCAAATTACTATAATATTTTTGAGAGAAGACAACAGCTGTAGAAGCCAAACGTTTGCATCTTAGGATGCAGACAACAAACATCTGGATGCTGGTGTCTCATATTAAATATACTTTTTCCCAATACTCAAAAAACTACATAGCCATGATTTCACGGATCATGTCAATGTGAATGTGGCCTCACACAAGATTGCATTTCTTATTTTTCTGTGCTTCATTTCATCATTTTTTTATTTCAGTAGTATTTAAATATCACTTTTATCAGAACTGTCTATCATTACATGTATACAGTAATGATATTTGGTTTATCTTCTTTTACTTTTACTTTCAAGTGCTATCTTGATCATATTTGAAAGATGTGTGAACAAAATGAGAAAAGAAAACATTAACATTTGTTGACATTACACGCTAAGTTATACAAAATTATCCAAACTACTCACTCTAGACTAACAGGTTTATATACGTTGACATTGTTATCAGACTAAAATGGTGAGAAGAATTACATGGCAAGTGAGAAAATAATGTGGTGAAATAAAGTAATGGCATTAAGCACAGAAAAATAAATTGGATGAACAAGACAACACGTGGTGCGGATCCATGGATGCACACGTATATTTGTACATATCTCCAAAGTATCATGATCCTACTTAGGACTCCTAAATTATTGAAAGGGGAAAATATTGTATGATTTCATGCAAGGGGAAGAGGTTAGGATAAAGTATATTTTATGAGTTTTTGTTTATTTTTTTGGGGGAAAGTTGGAAAAATGAGTAGTGGAGATCTGTGGTTGATGAGTGATGACTTACTTACTCCACTGCTCTTTCCCCATCCATCAAAATTTTCTTCTGATGACTGACACGATTGGTATGCAGAACCGACCACACCACCTTTCTCTCTTCAACCCCCACCACTACTTCCTTACCTTTGTTCTTTTTCATCTTGGCACGCAAAGAGTGTATGCTCACGCAAAGGGAAAAAAAAACATATAGATTTGGGAGGGACGTGTTTGTTTCTTGAGAAAAGAGAGGTATGAAAAAACCCTCACGTGGGGTTGTCTGACAAACCCCATTTTTTCCACTAACCCGAATGAGAGATTGAGAATGCCTATTGAATTCAAGTACCTGTCCTTGCATGACACCTTTGTTTCTAACACACACACCCATCCTTTCTCTTTAGTCCACTTCATGCTATCTATTACACACGTACCCTTTTGCTTTCTCTTCCTTCGTTTTTTATTTTCTGTTCCTTCTCATTCATTTCTCACGCAAAAGTGAAAAATTTTAATAAAAAATATGTTTTGGGGTTTTTTTTGTCTTTGACATGGTATGGCAGAGGGGCCTCACGTGGGTTTTTCTGACACCAGAGCATGTTTTTCTACCTTACCACTTTTCCTTCTTTCCTTCCTCGTTTTACCTTTCCATTCATCAAGTTGAGACAAAGAGGTTTCTTGCATTTGGGTTTTGGTCTTCTTTGTTACACTGCTATATAGTAAGTAGTGTATATATATATATATATATATTTTCTATAGATTATTTGTTGTGGAGTTATATGCAGAAGGAGGTTTCTTTATCTTAGATGCTCTATTTTTCTTCAGTTATCCGCTCAGCTTTGGATAACATTATGCTTAGTGCATCCAAGAAACTGCCATATGTCAGCCTCAAATTGCACGTTCATTGTGTGTGTCCTATTTGAAGCATATTAATAGTAAGTTATGTGTCCTCCATTAACAAGACAATCAAGAATTAAGAACTTTCCCATGTTTGATGTGACCTTTAAAGGATCCAGCACTGCTACCTATGACTATTTCAATCACCAATACCAACACCCATTAATAACTCATTCTCTTCCTTCCTACACGGAAAATCATTATTTTTTGGTTACGAAAGTGATTGATACTAATTGATAGGCACAAAATTATTTCACAGATTCTTCGTCAAAAAACTAGCTATAAATTAATTTAATCTAATTTCTTTTAAATTATAATTTTATAACCCCTATACTGTTGCCTAAACCAATCGTTTTCTATACGTACTATTCAGTCAGATAATTTATTAACCATTCCTTCCCTCCTTGGTATATTGCTACATGCTACAAAAGTTGGAGATGACGCAGAAAGTTGATCGAGTTAGTAATTAACGTTTACAATGGCAGATGCTTTGTGGAGTAAAGTAAACCTTTTATCCCAATCATCTTACTGCTAAAAGGAGAAAAATGAAGTTGAATAAGCATACACAGACACAGTGCATCCATATTTATTAAAAATATCGTTTATCACACGGGTAAAGTGGTGTCACTTTTTGTTAGCATCCATTTGTCTTGGTATATTATGACGAGAAAGTGTCAAAAGTTTCCTTGCAGAAGATCCCAAAGTACTCGTGGAATATATGCTAAGAAAGCCAAATCCTTGTAAGTGGCTCTAAATTGTACCAACAAGAAGCCATGTTGAGAAGGCTAGGATCCAAATTTCTTTGTTTCCATCAAAGGCAATAAAATAGTCTCAAATATGGCTCATGTAACTAATGAGCTACTCGAAGAGAATGTCATTGACTAATCTATTTATTTTAATATATAGGTATATGTATATATACATAAATATAGAGGGTACCTGCATTAATTCGTAGTTCACAGATATGGAACTCTAAGTAGCTAATTAATGGAAGGGAAGGAATATGTGTGGGGGAGAAAAGGAATAGGATCATGAAGGTAACTTGTTAGGGCAATTAATTAGAAGGAAAACTGTGTGAGGACAATTCTTTCAAGGACGGTACGTTTGATTCCCCATTGACAACGCTGTCTCTTGTCCAATTCATGTGGCATCTTCCAAGCCTTCCCAACTACCAAAGGAGTAAAAACCCATAAACAGGAGCCTTTAATAGATTTGAAAAGCAGTCCAATATAATAATAATGAAAAGATCAATGTGTTTTTCCTGACCCAAGACACTGATTCTAAAGAATAAAAAGATACCCTTCTTAATCTCTCCGTCTTATTGGAAAATATGGGAGAAAAAACAATATCTCTGATCCTTCTCTCTTTCTTCATCTTTTGCTCCTATATATACCCATATCATGACATGAAGGAATTTTTGTGAGTTCTCCCCCATAAAAGTTCCCAAGCATATCAGGTTTATGTCATAGATTTACTCTCCCTTTCTCTCTCTCATCACACACAGAGAGGTTTTGTTTGTTCCCTTTCTCTCTTTTTTTTTCTTTTATTTTCAGATATGGAAGATTCAGAGGAGGATGAGCTTTTGAATCTTAGCCTTTCAGTTGCTGCGGATAGGGAAAGGAAAAAGAAGGGAAAGATAATTAGGGAACATAACGTCTCTATGAGTAGTACTACTGCTAGGAACTCCTATGAAAGCTATGAAGGGAAGATATTTAGGCTTCTCCAAATGAGGGAGCAGATGCTAAGACAAGACCATAGGAGGAAAGGAGTTGTAGAAGATGGGAATGGCCTCCCCTTGATCCATTTGCTTCTCTCAACTGCCACTGCTGTTGATGACAACAACTTGGATTCATCCTTAGAGAATCTCACTGATTTATACCAAACTGTTTCCCTAACAGGTGACTCGGTTCAGCGTGTGGTGGCTTATTTTGCTGATGGTTTGGCCGCAAGGCTTCTCACAAGGAAATCTCCATTCTACGAGATGCTCATGGAGGAGCCAACAACTGAGGAAGAGTTCCTTGCATTCACAGATCTCTACAGGGTTTCACCTTACTACCAATTCGCTCATTTCACAGCAAACCAAGCTATCTTGGAGGCCTTTGAGAAGGAGGAAGAGAGGAACAACCGCGCTTTGCATGTCATTGACTTTGATGTCTCCTATGGCTTCCAATGGCCCTCTCTCATTCAGTCTCTCTCAGAGAAGGCAACCACTGCCAACCGCATATCTCTCAGGATAACCGGATTTGGGAAGAATCTCAAAGAGCTTCAAGAAACTGAGTCTAGATTGGTTAGTTTCTCAAAGGGTTTTGGCAGTCTTGTGTTTGAATTCCAAGGGCTGCTACGAGGCTCAAGGGTCATCAACCTAAGGAAGAAAAAAAATGAAACGGTGGCTGTCAACTTAGTTTCTTATTTGAACACTTTGAGTTGTTTCATGAAGATCTCTGACACATTGGGATTTGTTCATTCCCTTAATCCCTCCATTGCTGTTCTGGTGGAGCAAGAGGGTAGCAGGAGTCCTAGGAGCTTCTTGTCAAGATTCACAGACTCCTTGCACTATTTTGCAGCCATGTTTGATTCACTGGATGATTGCCTCCCACTAGAGAGTGCTGAGAGGTTGAGAATTGAGAAGAAGCTTCTGGGGAAAGAAATCAAAAGCATGCTCAACAATGATGTAGATGGTGTGGATTGCCCAAAATATGAGAGGATGGAAACATGGAAAGCAAGAATGGAGAATCATGGGTTTGTTGCCACCAAAATAAGCTCAAAGTCTATGATCCAAGCAAAACTGTTGCTGAAAATGAGGACCCATTATTGTCCTCTTCAGTTTGAGGAAGAAGGAGGTGGGGGTTTCAGGGTTTCTGAAAGAGATGAAGGAAGGGCTATCTCTTTAGGGTGGCAAAATAGGTTTCTGTTGACAGTCTCAGCATGGCAATCAGTCTGAGAGATACAAGCTTTAAGACCTAACCCCTTTTCATCATTTTGGTAACAATCTACACTTAAAAATGATGATTTAGCTAATATTTTTGTTATGTTCTTTGATTTAGCTGGCTATCTATTATATATTTAAGTCTTGAATTATGAATAGCTTTCAGTAGTTGGTAGATTGTTTAAGTAAGGATTAAGGTAAATATGTATATATGTATTAGGAATGTTCCATTTCTCTTCTTCATTGTTTTAGCATGATGAACCCTAATTTCCCTCTTCTTTTGGGCCTAAGTGGAAAAACCCTAGTTTAAGTCATGAACAAATATATATCTAATAAGAAATTATTTAGGTTTACCTGAATGAGATCCGGTTTCTTGTTACCTTAAATTTTATGTTTAATAAAAGGATTTTAGAAGTTACTGATGACTTCATCAATCATCTTATTGCCAGCAGTGGAGTTAAAAAATATTTTATATATTTCCTTTCTACATGGGAACAACTGTTGTTATCCTTGACCAGAAGTGTATGGGTAAAAAATAGTATTACAGAAATAGTGAAAGAAGTTAGAAACCAAATATTTATAACATCAAGATTCAAGTCATCACTTAATAAATTTAAGGATTCTTGAGGATAAAATTATACGGAGTATCAGAAGGGAAATTTGAAACTAACATATGGAGGCAATAAAACACATAGGATATCATGATGTATGGATAAAAAGTAGAAACATATTGAGGACAAAAATATAGGGAGTTTTGAAATGATTAAAGCTGGGTAGCAATTATTACATGGGTATTTCTAAAACATTTATAAAATTTTAAAAGAAATTTTTAGTGAAATCTAAAATAAAAATATACACATTAAAAGAAAATATAATATTATAAAAAATGTATACATAATTAATTATTTTAAAAGCTTAAAATTAAAAATAGAGTAACTAGTCATTCTTTAGAAATGAGTGAAGTAAGTTGTAGTCTAGTTTAAACTGTTTTGTAAAATAGTAATATTGTTTTATGAAAAAAAAAATTAATAACATTGTTTCAGAAACAGTTTCTATTTTTTATCAGCAAAAAGAATAGTTTGTATAGTTTAAAAACTAACCTTGTGTTTCAAAACAAGAACTAGAACATATCAAAATATGGTTTTAGTTTTGTTTCATTATACTGTTTAAGTTTTTTTTTTAATAATTGATAAAATAAATAGATAATCAAACCTCTTTTTTTTCAAAAAAAACTAAACATTACTTTTGAAAATAATTGCAAAAAAGTTTTAAATCAGAACGAAAAATATTTCGATTTAATATATAACAAATGAATAAATAATTTAAAATTAAATTTACAGTCAAATCAATTAATGTAAAGTACATATATCTAGTAACTAGTTGTTTCTCTTTATACGTTTAGTCAAAATTTATTTTAATCTTATAAGTCGAATTCAGTCTTCTGTTTTGGATAAGATTATTTATCGTTTTGGCACCATAGAATGCAAAAAACAAATAGTAAATATATGCTATATAAGAAGAGAAAGATAATCGTTTACCTGTTAATACTCTCATTTTGTGATTTTACTCATAACTTTAAAATATTTCCAAAAATTAAAAAGGGGGGTTAATAAATTAACATTTCCTTTTAGTTTAGAAAACAGATACCTATTCATCTCTATTAAAAATAAATATAGAATATTTACCAGTACATTGGAAAATGATTATTACTTCATGTCTGCATGGCTGCAGAAAACCTTTCATACAGTCTTGCTAATTAATGTGTAAAATGCCATATTTTCAATATGCAATTTTGGTTGAAACTATGACGGATAGATATAAATGAATGCAATAATTTGGACTACTATATTATATAACCAATAATTTGGATTACTTCATTATATAACCAACAATTTTCTATAATAAGACCATGTTTGTTTGACTTTATAATCACAATTAGGAGCTAATAAGCAATCTTATCAAGTTAAGCTATCTATAATATTGATCCAAGCTTCCTTACAAAAAGGGGATTCAAAACAAATTAATATTACTTTTATTTAACTCCTATAAAAAAACACTTATAAAGTTAAAATATAAGATATAATAACCATTGATTGAAATTATAAAAGATTAACATTATACGAACCACACAATTCATTTTAAACATACATCTATTTTGTCATAGTCTCAACCTATTAATGTTTTCAATTATTACCTACTAGTATATACAAGAGAACCCTATACCAAGTGTGATGAGAGTATGAAGAAGAGATGGTGTTAGCTTCTTCATTGTAAGCATGGCCACATATTTAAAGGATGAGCTGTGGCTTACATTTTAACACGTAATGATAAAAAGAGTGAAACTAAAATAACTCTCTGATTCTAATGTCTTAAAAATAGTTAAAATATGGATGTAAAAGTTGAAAATTCTTCTGCAGCCGTATAACATATAACCCAAATGAACACGAAATTGATTCCAGAAGCTCCTATACCTAGCTATGAATGTAGCATGTACGCTATTTTGGACTTTGGTTATTCGCGTTGAATCAATTACTGCATTCTAAGCATTGGTTTTTGCAACAGCAGCCAAATTAAGCAATGCATAACTTCTGAAATATTTCACATATTGTAATAATAACTATTAAGCCATTTTTGGTAATTGTCTGATGTTAATTTCTGCAGAAGAGAAAATCATCTGTGTCATAAACCTCCCATTCTGATTAATTCCATGTCATTTGATCAGCATGGTAATGTAGCAACATTTTCTTTTTCTTGTTTCCACTGTACTGTAGCTACTAAAAACACCATAAAAGTTGCATTTATTATAGCTTGTAAATCACAATCTGCTATCTCTATGGGAGATCGTGACCCATGAGGAGTAGTTGCAAACACTCTCTATGTTACAATGGAATCTCTAGTGTGTCAGGGAAAAAGAAACACAAGATTTTTAGCCATTTGAAGCAATGAAATAGTCAGCATTTTCTTGTAGAACTTTTTTTGCTTTAGAGAAGGTGAATCTTCTGCCTTCACAAGGCAACCTAGGTTCTGATATTAGGTTAGCAATAACGAAATAATTAGATTTTCTAAATATTTAAGTTATAAGTATAGGGATTCACACTACTCCATTAAATCGCTTATTAGTAAACGAAATTAATCCCAGATGATAAAAAATGGTGTACAATTGTCTTTTGACAAAAACAGTTCCTATGGAATATTATTTTTATATACATTTCGTTCATAACATTTTCTTACAATATTTTTTCGCTATTTATCCATTTTTACATTACACCTTTTAGTTTATGTTTTTTTTTTCATTTAATCCTTTGTTTACTTTTAATTATCATTTAAGATTCTTTTGGGAATAGTAATAAAAAGGAAATTTTCCTAAACACACGCTCTAAAATAATTTTAATTATCATTTATCAATTTTACTACTTAAAAACTCTTAGTTGAAGAGTGCACGTCATTTTAATGCACTTCAATAGAAAATTAATAAAGAAAATGTTTCTGTAAAATTAGGTTAGACGACAATCCTACTATATATCTAAACATGCACTTAATATCTGAACCCATGACCTCTATTTATAAACTTAATTTGTAATATGTTTAATTCGTCCTCTCAATAAATTAGAAATATCACTTTCCCTCTGAGAGATTATCTCCGTTAAAACTATATAAGCCTTAAAACTTAAATTGCAGAATACATTTAAATTTAATTATGTGATGGCAACGTGATAAAAAATATATATGGCGGCAACACAATTTTAACAACTATATATGCACCTGGGGTTGAATTTTGTTCTAATGATTGGAAGTGCATGATTTGTTATATTATTGCTTCTTTCCACATGGACTTGTCATTATCAAATTCTAAATATATATCTCTATATCTATCTGGATCTCATCATATCAAATCCAGTTAGCTTCTCATATTGTGACTACTCAATGCCAAAGGAAAAAAAAAAGGAAAAAGTTTATTTGCCAAAGAAATATTTTGTATTTATTAAGAGAGCAAGGATTTTTTATTTGATAGCAAGATGAGTGGACATGGGATGATTTTACCTAAGGATTACCCTTTTGTGTAATGCTTTTTAAGCTTAAATCACCAAATATATCTATTTGATAATTGTTGTAAAACACTTCATCTGAAAAAAAGGGTTATCTCAATTCTAATTTGTTCTTATAGCATATGTTAGTGAAGATATAACATCATCCTTTTCAAATAATTATTACACATAAAAACTATAACTTAATCTATAAATGTAATTTAAGTAACCCCTCTTATTTGAAGGTAGCAAAAATCAAGTGTTACAACTATGTATAATTCTCAAAGTTTTATCCCTACATTATCAACAGATAAGGAGTTGAATCAATAGAGTAGAAAGGTAAATATCAATAGTTTGTTTGGATTATTATGATTTATTAGTTGGTACCTCCTCATATAATGCTATGAAAAGAGATATTTTCTAACCTCATAAATTTATATAGAATCAACATTTTAAAGAGATAAAATTTTTAAATGAAATTGTTATAAGAATTTTGTTTTCATTCTTAATATATCCATTAAAATTATAGCTTTAATGAAAATACAAGTATTTACATTTTGTACAAGGATTTGTTAAGAATTTATATTAAGATTTATCATAGACAAAAAAAAGTAGGCTGTACAGGGGCGAATTGAGGCTTTCAATTTTTGTATTGATTAATAGAACCTAAAAAAAATATTCTTGTAACAATTGATAAAAGAAATTAAAACACAAAATTTAAAATATAAAAGAGAATGTAATAAATAATTATACTAATATTTCTATAATAGTTCAATTTTATCTACATCTAGATCTAGTTTCAGTCACCACAACTTTATTAAGATTTTTTCATTATTTTAAAATTCATATTACAACAATATTTTATATATAGAGCATGCAATCACTTTAGATGTACAACTATATGATAAATTTATCAAGAAAATTATAAAACATAAAAGCCTAATAAAACATTAAATTAGGTGTTCATAAAATCAAATTGAGAAAAAAAACTAATGAATTACCTTATGTGATGGATATTCCAAAAAAGAATATGAGTACGAGATAAGACAAAATTTTCAAGTATAAATCCTTTGAAAGATTTGAGAAGAAAACACTTTTTTGTTATTGTTGAAGAGTTTTTGAAAGTTAGAAAATGATTGTAATTGTTTATGGTTTCTTAACATTGAAATTTTCAAAACAACCACTTTATAAAAATTGGTATAGTCAAACTGAATTTGAAAATTCAACATGAACATCTTAATCGAATTAATTATTAACGAAATTTTGTATTAGAATCAAACTGTAAAAAATTAATTATTGTTTAATGTAATCAATTATCGCACTCATGATAATTAATCACAACATAAAATAATAAATTATTTGTAAAATTATTATAATTTGCGCATTATATTTTAATTATAATTAATTAAAACGTTTTAAATTCTTTTTAAAACAGAAAAAAAAACCTTAAATTTTTTACAAAAATAATGAAAAAAATATAATATACATAGATTTTTCAAGTTTAGGGTTTCGGATTTTTTTATTAAGTTTCATAAATGATTTTTTTTTTACCACAGAAGTTTTTTTTATAAGACATTTTAATATTTTTATATAATATTTAATACTTTTTTACTTATTTTCTCTTTCTAAGACTCTGAACAGTGTTTTGGAATTGTCATTTAAGAACAAAATAAAAGATTTATTTTTCTAGAAGGTATTTACATTATTCTATGTGAAGTTAATGTTCTCACACCTTTTCAACTCTTTCAAATATTGTGTTTTTGTATGTAGTTTCAACACAATGACAAATATAGGGAAGATTTCAGTTTTAGTTTTTCAATTGTGTAGCTCAAAGAATATCAGGATAAATGCCATTAGTAAAATATAGTCAGCAATTAAACACGTTAAGTTTCTCATTTAACAATTAATTCAGACAGTAATAGAATAATTTAATCACTTCTGATTCTATTATTTGCTTTTGAGTGAGTTTGAATATGGTAGTGTGTAATTTTTTTATTTGACAAACTAATAAAATATAAATTTTATTACAACAATAACATTAAAAAGAAACAACAATGTAAATTCTTCAGTTTACTACATTTTATATCACTAGTTTCAAGAAAATACTTTACTACTGAGTCATGCAAATGAGCTGTATCACTGTCATGGCCCTCTAAAGCAAGCATTAGTTGTAACACCTTCCATGTGAAAACCAAAAGCAAAACATATTCACTGATTCAGTGGCTCAACTTGTTAAAGAAAACTAGGGGAAAAAAATAGTGATCAATAAACATCATTCCATGTACATTGCTTGCATGTTTCTTTCTTTTTCTGTGCAGAAAAAGAAGTTTTAGAAAACTGGTACACTAATTAAACATTTTTTTTTGTAATAGGTACTACTATGGTGCTTCAATCTGTAGTAGGCAGCAGCTAGCACAGTACAAGATTAGAAATCACTTACTGGAAACAGTAAGCCACTTCAATACTAAGGCACAACGTCCAATAAAAGTTTGCTACCCAAGTAGGCTCTGTTGAAATTTTTTATAATTTAAAATTTTCATTTCTGTTGATTCCATGTTAAATTGGGAGGAAGAATAATGAAATTATTCATTAAAAAAATTCATTGAATGATTAGGAGATTACTAATTGAGATGTTCTAACCATCATCACTTGTTGTGGTGGAATGAAACATAATTAAACCATTAAGTTCCATCGTTCTTCTATTTTTATCTGCATAAAATCACAGAATATATAACATAATTCTAGTTTTCATTCCAGTTGCATTTTGAAGTTCACTATGTAAAAAGTTTTATATTGGAAATATATTCATTCTTGTAAATTAAAACTCACAATTGAAATATATTCACTCTTCCAATTAAACATTTCTATATTTGAAACCGAATTCCTATTTCTCTCTTCTTTTAAAATAATCAATGATTAAAAATAATTAACTTCTAAATGTAAACTATTATTGTAAATAATTATACATTTCATTATATATATATATATACATATATATATACTTATACATTAAAAGAAACTTTAAATTATATAAAAACGAATTAATTTTATACACATAACAAACTACTTAACGTTAACATTTAAATTATTTTTAAACCTTTAAATATTCAGAGAACAAGTAATGTTCAAGTGATACAACAAATTTTAAAAAATACTATTTCATGATGTCTTCAAGAAGAGCAATTGTAACGCTGAGAAAAAAAAAAAAGATAGCCGTTGGATACAACATTGTGTTCAAATATTCAAAAAATATAACTCTTTGTTATAACTATACTCACTCACTCACTTCCAAGTTTCAGGCTTTGAAAAAAAGGATCTTCTTCTTCAATGGCTGACATTGCCATGGCACAAATGAGTAACATTAACAAGAACCCAGAACAAGAAAACCATGCAAAGTTCCCAGTTTTAACGGTGTTCAAGAACAACGCCGTTCTCAAGAATATCCTCCTCGTACACGACGGCGGCAACGAAGATCAGACGGTCCTGATTGGGCGACATCCTGACTGCAACGTCGTTCTCATGCACCCCAGCGTCAGCCGCTTCCACCTCAGGATTTGCTGCAACTCTTCTTCCATGACTCTTTCTCTCGTTGATTTGGCTTCTGGTGCGATACCAGTTAAAAGAATCGTTTTTTGTTCTTTTTTTTTTCCTTTGTTCTTTCTTTGAATCTTCATGGGTTTTGATTCTGTGCGGACAGTGCATGGTACGTGGGTGCGTGGGATGAAGCTGGAGCCCGGGGTGAGTGTGGAATTGAAGGAAGGTGACACATTCACTGTAGGGGTTTCTACTAGGCTTTATCGTCTCAGCTGGGTCCCTCTTACCCAATTGAATGTCTTTTTACCCCATCAACAACAAAAAGAAGATGAACAAGAAGGGATAATCAAGGTACTTTTTTCTTTCTATTTTTTGGTAAAACCATTCACTTAGCCTAGAATTGTCGTCTTTTTAAGTTTTACTTTATTTATATGAAGTTTAATAATTCCCTGGAGTTATTTTGCGGTTTATCAGAAAGCTTTTTGTAGTCGTTTATTTTATGCTGTTTCAAAGTTTTCTATGATACTATATTAGCGTTAAAAACCAAAAATTAGCTTTTATACGTGTAAAAGGGACTACAAATTATATTTTTCTCGTATAGGAACTGAAAATAGAGGTAATTTGAAGGACTATGTTAAATGTTTATAGTTTGTAGAATGCATGTCAGGTGTCCGTAAGTTGTTTTTCTTTTTAGTTTGTTTGGAATTTTGGGAATTACTAAGGATTTTGAATTGAGACAGCTTTAAGGGATGCGGATGTTTGGTTTGCTTGAGGAGGAATAGTTTGATTTATTTATTCTGGGCTTTTGTTTTTTAGAATGTTATATATTTTGTTTGTGTTTTCTTTGATTTTTCTCTACTTTGGTTGGGTATGCAGGATGAGAATATGGAATATACTCTGGAACAAGAGATTCCGGAGGCTGAAGACATGGTTTCTCTTTGTTGTGATGAAGAGAGCAAGAGCCATTCTGAAGATAAGGGATTGGGAATTATCAATGGAACTGAAACATCGTGTTTTTCTGCACACTCTAGTGGTGAAAATACACATTGTGACTGTCAAAATAGTGTTTTATCACCCCCACATATACAATCACCCCCTTATGGAAAATCAGTTGATGAACTCGATGAAGCTTGTCCGAAAGTGGAGATGCCTGGAGAAACTACTTTGCTTTGCACATTGAGAGAGTATTTGACACAGAACTTATGTCTGCCTGTTGTGGAAGCGGTCCAGGGGACCAAAATGCAGCAATTTCAAGCCCCACATGGTACTTTCACAGAACAACAGCCTTCTTTGGAAATGCTTTGGTCCAACTTGTCTACAGATATTGATACTGCGACTTTTGATGAAAGGGATGTTGCTGCAGTGGCTGTAATACCTACAGAAGCTGATTCTGGATGCACACATGGAGATGCTGACAAGGTTGAAGATATTTTAACTACTGGACCAAGAATTTTCAATTCTGATAACACGTGTTTGATAGTTGAGAAAGATATTTCAGATTCTGAATTTCATCAAATGGAAGTTGTTGAAGGATTTACTGTGGATTCAGCACCTGAAGGAGAAAAACAAGGTGAAATTCACTTGTCCAGCTTGCCTACAAATATTGGTCCCTCATCTTTTGATGTAAAAGATGTTGTTGCACTGGCTGTAATACCTACAGAATCTGAGTTTGGATTCACACATGGAGAAAATAACAAGGTTGAAAATATTCTTACTTCTGGTTCCAATTCTGCGAACATGTGTTTGACAGTTGAGAAAGATATTCCTGATTCTGTATTTCATCAAATGGAAGTTGTTGAAGAAGTTTCTAGGGATTCAATACGTGATGGAAAAAAACAAGATGAATGCAAGGAAGACTACACGCCAAAGTTGCAGGATCAGAATGGAAAATCTTTCCGCGAGGAAGTTTACTCTCGGGATGAAATAGTTGAAGATAATGGAAACAGATGTATTAAAATCATATATCCTGCATCTTTTAATGAAAAGAGCTTAGGTGTAGTAACTCTACTACCCACAGAATCTGAATTTGGATGCACACTAGGAGATAATGAAATGATTGAAGATATTTTAGAAACGGAGTCACGAACAATCAATCCTGAGAACACATCCTTGCTAGATGAGGAAGTTATTCCTGTTTCCAAATTTCAACCAATCAATATTGTTGAAGATGTTGTTATGGATTCAATATCTGATGGAGAAAAAGAAGATAAGTGTAGCAAGGAGTTGGAGTCAAAGTTGCAGGCTTCACTGGATGTTAAATCTTGTCAGGAACCTGGTAACTCAGTGGATGAAATAGCTGAAGATAATGGAAAAATTTGTACAAAGAGCATCTCCTCCACGTCATTCCATGTAGAATCTCCAAATTCTTCTTTGCTTCAGGAAGTTGGCTTGAACATTACAGCTGAGAACCAGACCCCTCAGTCTCTTACCGCTGTGACAGGATGCTCTGGAGGGGTGTTCCTTGAAAAACATGTAGAATCAACAGAGAAAAGTTCAACCTTTGGCAGTATTTGGTCAAGAAGTTGTAAGGCTGCTAGTGCTCCCCATGTTCGAGCCAGAAAGAGTAGATTTATGAGCACATCTAAGGTTGGCACTGAAGTTAAAAAGAGTAATGTAAAGGATGCCATAAATAAATTAATGCCAAAGGATCTTTCCTCAGTTTTCGATGTTGAAGAAAAAAAATTCACTTCAAATAAGGAAAACCTAGGCTTAAACACCTATCACTTGCAGCTCGTGAGGAAGAAAGGTAAGCTAGAAGAAATTAAACTTCCCTTGTCTCAAAAGTCACCCAATTTGAGCTGTCTTACTCCCAGCATTCATTCAGCCAAAAGCATAAGCGATGTTTCAAATAAAGTGAACTTGACCACAAAAGTAGCTCAAGAATCTAAGTCACAAAGAAAGCCTCTTAAGTGTCTTATCAACTTGGTCAATGAGCAAAATATGATGGAATTAAAAAAGAAAAGAGTGGAAAAGGTACCCTTCCGGTTACTAATGAACACTGGAGGCAATCATAATTCAATGACTATTTCTGTTGCAGAAAGTACCGATGATGCCGGTATTTGTGGGCAGATCTCAAACAAGTGCACTAAACCTTCTGTAAGTCAACCTATATTCATTTACCATTCTTATAAATGGCTTAAGACTCCCACATTAGTATATAAGCTTACATCTGTTTTGTTTGCAGCAACATACTAGTAGAGAACAAAACAGGAGCTGGGACATGGTTGTAGACACTGCTTCTCTTGTGAACAAGGAGTCAAGAAAATCTTTGCAGCTTCTACAAGGTCTCAAGGGGACACGTTTGATCATTCCAAGATCGGGTAATGAGTTTTAGATCATTATATACTTTGTTTAGAATGGAAATAATGTTGCTTTTCACAGAAGTTAAAAACTGGCTCTCACACTAACAATCTGTGATGTCAGTCATAAGGGAACTAGGCTGTATGAAGCAACAATTTAGACTTTTCAGAACAACTTCAGAGGCTTCTTTGGCATTAGAATGGATTAAAGAATGCATGGAGAAAACAAGGTGGTGGATTCATATCCAAAGCTCAATGGAGGAGTGCAGGCTGACAGTGCCAACCCTTTCTGCTTCTCCGCAGAATCTGTTTGTTGAAGAGAGTTGGGCATTTCCTGGTTTCAGGATCTCAAATAAATGTGTTTCACCTGCTGTTGAAGATCACATCCTTGACTGTGCTCTTCAATATAGTATAAAGGAGAATGTTGGACAACTTGTCCTACTTAGTCATGATGTTACATTGAAAATAAAATCCATGGCAAAGGTACTATCTTCTATGAAAATAAAATCTATTGTCTTGAAACATCTCATTTTCCTAACTCTTGATGTTCTTTTCTACTATTTCAGGGGTTGCTGTGCGAGACAGTGCAACAATTTCGCCAGAGTTTAGCAAACCCCTTCTCTGAGAGGTTCATGTGGCCCAAGAGCGCTCCTCGAGGACTGACTTGGTCTTGCCAAGATGATTTAGTTTTAAGGGAGAAATATTGTGGATTGCCATCAAAGGCTGGTTTGAAGCTCATCACAGAGCAGTTTTTGCACTTCCATTGATTAAATTTTTTACTATTATAATCTCATTTTCACGTTTCAAAGTTACCCTATTCCTCTTATAGAGTCTGTGCAATCTGAAGCCATGTTAAAACACCCTGGACAATTTTGCCAACCTGGAAAAAAAACCATTAACGTAATCTCAAGGTAATTCTGAGTTTTATTTTTCAAGTCTTGGGAGAGAAAAGTGTCCTTTTGGAACAGCAAATTTTCATCATAATAATAATGTATTCACATCAATTTATTTATTCTTTTCAGTCTAATTACACATTTTTCTCTTTTCTCCTTTTATCTTCATAGTACAATGATTACTTTTCTCGTAACATTAATTTTAAGCACCAACACCATGCATGATCGATTCATAAAAATTTCGGGCCACAATTGAATGTAAAGCCACCGAGAAAGGCGTTGTTGCGTCACACAAGAAGTACGAGTCTGATTGATTGACTGAGCTTGGACCACGGTACTGAAGATGGTTTTAGAAATGACTAATGATATAGACACCAAAATCACAACCAGATTCCATATTCATGTAACAGGAAAAATGATAGATGTACTTGTACAAGGTGGAAAAAATTAACAGGAAAAAGTAAGATGAATAACATGGTATTTAACAAAATGTTTCAAAAATGAATATTCAACATTTTTCTCTCAAGTAGTATTTTTTCAGTTGTGCTAATGTAATATTTATAAATGTCACTTTTCTTAGTTTTAAAGATTTATATTGGACAGCAAACATTACAAGGTACAATAAAAAATGTGATACTTTTATGATTATAAATAAAGTTATAAATGAGAAACATATTATGTAAAGCAATGGGGAGCACATGAGAGGATTATTTGTTAACAGGGGAAAAAGAAAACAGAGACATTATGTAGAGAATAACATCATTATAAATTGTCACTACAGATTCTCGGAACTTGATTCGCCGCCACCAAATTTTGGAGGATAATTAAAGGATCCTGACATGAGAAAAGAGAAAGAACCTTCTGAATCTTCAAAAGGAGTTTGAGGGAACTCACTAAACGCCCCAAAGTTACAGCTTTCGAAGTTCAGCGATGAGAAACAATTCATAGGATCATCAATATTGCCTTTCATATCCATCATGTTTTGAACTACATTTTCACTTGAAAGCTTTGATCCAAAGCAGAAGTTCACACTTCCCACCTTATTGCTGCATTCTCTGTTCTGGGGATCAGATGGCTCGGTAACTCCTTTGATGTCATCCAAAGGAATAGCTGGTGTGTGGCCTTGGAAAAGAGCAATGTGTCCAAAAAGCTTGTCTTTCCTTGAAAATGTTGTGCCACAAGAACAGAGCCATTTATCCTTGCCACAGTGTTTTTCATGAGTTTTAAGGTCTGCCATGACTGAAAACTTCTTCGTGTTACATCTGCTGCAAGTATAGCTCTTGTCACAGTGCGTTCTCTTGTAGTGGTTTTTGACACACAAAATAGTCTTTAGTGGTTGGAATTTCTTGTGATCCTTGTTACGCTTGCAGCCGGCATAGGGGCAGGAATATCTCTTGATAAGCTTCGGTTCAGACCCGGTTTCTTTATGTGGTTTTGCAAGAGCTGCAGGGGTTTTGTACTCATCACCATGGCCACGCATGTGCATTCGGAGATTTGCATCCCTCTTGAATCCTTTCCCACATATTGCACAGAAATGTGTGTGACGGGCAAGAATTTCTTCTTTTTCTAACTGTAAAATCTCATAGGAACCGGGTGGAAGACTCTCTCCCTCATCCACATCTTCTTCATCTTTTGGCTCATGTTCTTCCATGTTGTAGTTTTGCTCCATTTCACAAGTATTTGGTAGATCATTCGGAGTGGACTTACCAAACAGTTTATTTCCAGTATTATTTTGTGGCCTAATACCACTACTTGGTTCTGACCCAAAAGGGAGGTTAATCCCATGAAGCTGGTCAATCTGGCCAACCAAGGGATTTGTATTTGTGAGGGTGTGCCTAACAGAGGGGAGAAGACTGCCAGCAGTAGAGATCAATTGAACAATAATTGATGTAAGATCAGCTGTGACGAGCTGCTGTTCCTGAGTCACTAGTTCATGAGATTGTCCAAAGGGTTGACACTTTTTATTGACAATTAAATGCACTAGATCCCGAAGCTGATGAATCTTTTCTTCAAGGAAGGAAAGATTATTCAACATTGCACTTGGATTCCAATCTTGGAGCTCAGTGGTATTTGATGAGTCACTTAGTGGACAATTTTCTTGGTAAGGGATCTCAACATCTGTGTTAGGTTGACCTGGAAGTACAGATTGGATTGGAGGAGAGGGTGGGTTGAATTTATCGAAAGGTGATTCAATTCCAAGACCATAGAAAGAGGGGTGATCTGAGGACAAATTTGTTTGTAATCCATTCCCAGGAGAGGTTAAGGAAGAGGACCTTGTGCAGTTATTAGCACACAAGCCTCCTTCTGGATCCATTTTAAACTCTATTCAAGGAATCAAAATCCCTGTCAATCAAAGGTATCTATGTAAAGAACAGGTGATGCACATCAGGTCTTTTATAGACAATTGAATTAACAATAGAAAGGACATATTGTGTTAGACTTTTACTTAAAGATCCAACTAGCCTATATGTGATAACTACAAAGGATCAAAACCAATATGATGAAGTGGGAGAATATATAAATTAGCATACACGCACACATATGAACCCCCCTATTAGAAGAAATATACCATTTAGTGTCTATGCAAATACAAATATCACAGTCCATTCACAACTGGTATCAGATTCATGAAATCAAACACTCTAGCAAATCAATCAATTTTGTGGTAATATGGCCAATTAGCTAGTAAAATCTAAGCTTTCAATTTATTCAATAACTACAGTACTCTCAGACTCTCAAAATCAAGTTAGCCTCTTCAGGTATCTTCAGATCCACAAATCCAGAGTCAAATTTCCCCCTTTCCATAAATTTTTAAATCACATCGTACAATCAGAAAAGATAGGTAAAAAAAGGCAAAACCCTCATCCCATCATCTTTCAGTTATTATATATAAAGCTGCAAATTCCAACACCCCATTTGTAGATAATAAATCACCAAATCGCTTAAAGGATAACTAGATAGTTGCATGCTAAAAAGTTTATCAACCCATTCATTCTCACTTGTCATTTCCATTAATTAGCAGCCCCAGTTTCAAACATATCATATCAGTTGCAACAAAACACCAATTCAGATTTTGACACCATAAAAGGAGGGGGTTAAAAAGAAGCAATTCTGAAAGAAAAAAGCACAATAGATTGATTCAAGGTACCAATATCGAAACAAATCTCCCCCAAAAAATGGTATGGTAGTACAGAAAAAGACGCATGCTTTCTGACCAGACCCTAAACACAGAATTAGAACCAGGCTGATAAAAAAAAAAAAAAAAAAAAAAAAAAAAAAAAAAAAAAAACAGAATTAGAAACAAAAATCCAAAGAGTAAAGAACTTACCGTCACTAATGATAGATGCAAAGCTCATTAACAATCTGAATGCTCCACTTGAAATGAAAAGAAAAAGACAAAAGGGGGAAAAGTGCGATGGGGAAGAGAACATAGGAGGTGAAGTGGCTGCTTATATAATCAATAATAATAAAAAATAATAATCTCTGATACCAAGAAGCTTAAAGCTTAAATTCTGTTTCTTCCTTCCTTCCTTCCTGTTGAACACAGCAGAAGCATATTTGGTCAACCCACCCCACTGTTCCCACCACCAATAGATGGGTCAATGCTGTGTGGGGCCCACAGTGAGGTGGTGGGGCATTTCTTATCGCTTTCTCTCTGAATCCATCAATCAGGGCCGTTGCTTGGTGGGTTTTAATCCACGATGAGAAGAAGCCAAAAAGGTTGAGCCTTTGATCTGAGACGAGAGGTCCCACATACACAGACAAGACAACTAAGTCCTAGGTGAAGTGTGCTTTGTTGGAATGTACATGCATGCATGCATCAACATGAAAATTGTTTGACTTGTCTTGAAAAAATGAAAGCGTGTGAAAGTGAAATAATGGTTGTGGTGAAGTAGCTGGTGGAGGCATGTTCCTGTAGCGGCAACTCAAAGTGGTGAGAGAGGTTTCCACGAAGCTACACTTCCTACAAACGTGGCTTTGTTACTCCTTTTCATGTACTTTTTAAGATCGTATCTACGTTACCCATATAATATGATGTGATAGTATTTTTATAAACGTTTTTCTTTCTCTGGTGAAAAAAGTTACTGGATAATGCGTTTATAGTCCTACCAATTTAGAAACTACTTGATGGTGAAAAAAAAAAAGATTGATTTTCTTTAGCTAAGATTTGAATTGTTTTATGTTTAATATTTTCATCTTTGAATAAGATTTATCTCTACATGTGTAAGATTTTTTTTTATTGTTTGTATTTCCAATAAAAATAATAAGAGTGTTCTTTTTCAAAAGAAAAAATTGGTGCCACTAACATTTGGAAATTACTCATTGAATGTGTTATTTCATCTCTAATTAGAAGTTGTCACTCTTTTAAAAAATATAGTTTGTCTTGTTCAACCATGTTAAAGTTTGTTCATCTCCTTTATCTATATATACATTTTAAAGGCTAGCAAAAATACCTAACCTCTTTTAATTACTAATATTTTTTCAATTTAAGATTATCTTTTGTTTGTTTAAAAGTTACCAACAACACCTAAAAACAATGGTGATATGATGGTTATGACAAACAGACACTTTTCTTTTTTATTAAAAATAAAAGAGAAAGGGTTCAAATAATGACAGACAAATAGAGTCAAAAAAACATATAAAAAGAGAGGAAGTCAATTTTCAAAGTCAAACAATTCAACTTTTTCAATTCATTTTTCTTAATTTTCTATTCAATTTTTCTAATTTAAATAATTCAGCTTTCTCCTTATTTTTCTTTTCTACTCCTTTGTTTCCACTCTCAATTTAAATAAAGACAAAAGAGAGATGAGATATTCACCTAATGATTCAATTTGCTGTAATTTTTTTTTCAGATATTAGTGTTTAGGATTTGAGAACATGTTATTCATTTTATTTTTAGATTTAATCATGTTTACAAAAACGAGAGACAGATTCAAAAATTATTTATCTTATAAACATATCGAGGGACGGTGTCTTTCTAAATAGTTATCAAATTTTGTTGTTGTGGTTTTACGATGTTATATAATATTTTATGAATTATAGAAGTTGCTAAAATTTTGAAGTAAGGAGAAAAGTGGATCTTTGTGGGAACTTTACATAAACGTTATTTTTTTTATTTCAAATATATTAGGCTCCATAATGTACTTTAAAAATCTTGATTGATGTTTATGAAATAGATTTGTAAAGATACCGTTAATTGTATTTATGCTACTTGTCAATGATTTTGTAGTCTGGATTTTTTATAATTTAGGGTTGAGTTGTTGTTTTATAGGGAGGAATATCAATAATGTTATGAGCTATTTATTTAGATTTTTTTTTTATTTTCGATAAATTGGCAATATAGATTACATAGATTTATCAATACCAGGTTGTAATTTTTTGTTAACAGAATAATTCAAATCAAATACTTTAATTTTAACTATATTAGAACTAATCAGTTTACATTTTTAAACTGTTAAAATAGGAGGGAAAACAATTAAAGGTTCTTTTGAAACTTAAAACTAAATTTCATTCATATTTATTTATTTATTTATATGTTTGTCATTTCTAACTTTTCTTTGCTTTTCCAAATAGTAAAAGTAATAAAAGTTTGGAACTCACTTTTATTGTGCTTTTATAGTTCCATAATGTAATTTAAAAACCTTAATTAATGTTATTGAATAACTTTGTAAAGTTTTGATTGCATACTCTTTCTTTTTTCTGAAGACAAACTCACTCTCCTATGCTTTAATTAAGATATATAGTGTAATTTAAGTTTATCTATTCAGAATTATTTTATTTCCCACGAACTTAGTATAGACATTAATTATATATTTATCAATACCAAACTGTGATTTTTGTTAACAAAATAATCCAATTCAAATACTTTAGTTTTATCTGTATTGAAGCTGAATTTATAAATCGGTTTTACATTTTAAAGTTATTAAAATAGAAGGGAAGAACAATGAAATGTTGTTCTGAAACTTAGAAAGAATAGTTCTATCTCTATACATATGAAACTAGTGTTCATCTTTTCAGTAAGCTTTAATAAATTGTCATGAAATCTCATTTTTCAAAATTATTTTTCAACGGAAAATAAATATGTTTTTCTACAAGATGTAAGGAAAAATTCTCAAAAACATGAGGGAAAATACAACTGTATCTTTTATATAAAGCTACATTGACACCAAACAACATACCTCAGAAGTACTTTTTTGTTTTTAGAGAGTAATCTACATACTGTCAATTTTTACACTATTATTCAATTATAAACAATCATATATACCAAATTCATTAACTTCTACAGTAATTATTTTAAAAGTCATCATATAATTTTTGTAATCCTTTTTTCTAGTAGTTTCTAATCTGTTATTTTAGCTAGTAAAGTCGTATTCTAGACTTGTAATGGTTGAAGGACAAAGTAGAGGCCCACATCAGAGCACGCCAACAATGATTCAAAATATATGATATAAGCAATGACGAAATGACAAAATGATGAAAGGAACCACTATAACAAGGCTTGAAAATGACCATTTTGTAAAATAAATAAATAAAAAGAAAAGGAGGATTTTCATAAGTGAAAGCACCATCAGCACCACTAGAGAATTGAGCACTTTCAACTACATTTGCTAGTTTGTAGTAACTACACCAATAGGACCAAAATTCCTTCCAACACAGCCAAGTTATTGAAAACTATGTATTTAACTATGCCATGTTCATAGTGTGAGTTGACATAATGACACTCATTTCTTTTCTGTTGATTTGGTGACAGTAACTCCTTTGGTTGCATCAACAAGTCCCTTCAAAGAATCTCTCCTAGGCCGTGCAACCTTGTTGTTAGGATCAAATAGTAGGACTTCTTCAAATGCCTTCAAAGCATTTTTGTAATCTTTTTTACTGTCATAGGCATCTCCAAGATTGTTCCAAGCTGTGACATAGCCTGGTTGAAGCTTCACAGCTGTCTCAAACTGAGCAATTCCCTTGTCAATTTTCCCATCGCGGACATAGCTTACACCAAGAGCGTTGTAAACCTATTGGTTTATGTAATAGTTACCAAAGTTGTTAACAACTCATATCAGAATAAGAAAGGAGAACCACCAACACACTCTCTGTTGTTGATGAAAAAATTATTACAAACTACAAATCATGAATGGAAGCTCACTAAATAAAGAGTGAAACTACAATGGTTGCAATCAAACAAATCCTCTAACCTGAGCAAGATCCGGATTATCCCCATCCCATTTCTCAATTGCCTGAAGCAAGTACTTGGTGGCAGCAGGGTAAAATTTCCTGCGCAGCATCACTGCACCAAGTTCAAAAAGCTCAGTTGCACCGGCATCACCGCTTCTTACTTGCTCCTGAGACAGTGGAAGAAAAGGAGTAAGGACAAATCATAAGACATCTAGTTCCAAGTGGCTTGCACTTGTGTATATAATATTTATTAAGGTATCAAACCAGAAAAAAAAAAAAAAAAAAAAACTTAAACACCTAACATAAAATTCAGGGTCTAATACATTTTGAGGTTAATGCCATGTATCTTGCACAAGAGAAAAGTCTAATAATCTAAAGGACCGAAGGATAGATGCATAGGTTCTTACCTGCAACTCCTTGGCAGATAGGTCGAGTTCTCTGCGGACAAGAACTTGACGAATCACAAAAAAAGTCCCAGTCCCTAGCAAACTCAGTAGCAATACCAAGTATATTAGTTGGATGCTTAAATCAAACAATTCTCCAACCTCATATATCTCATTTATCTTCATTGAGCTGCTTGCATAAGAAACATCAGGAGAAATCACTGATATAGTTTGCCCAAGCAAGAATGCTGAAACCCATTTGGATGATCTTGCACCATCTTCAAGATGTTTGGTTGTAAAGTCATTCACTGAAAATCCTGCAACTTCAAAAACAAGTGACTACTTCAACTTTAAAACAAAATTTGAAGATTTTGAATTAGCTGACGTTTGCCCAAATGATTGAACCAAGTTTAGCACAATGCTTAGAATTAAAAAGGAACACAAATTTTTGATAGATTTTATCCAATCAGTTTCAGCAATTTGACTAATAACAACAATCAACATAATTTGTCAAATAGAGTTGAATGATTTAATCCATTCCAATCGTTTAGCCCATTGTAGTTTGCACACTTCTTAAAGACAGGTTCAGCCCATCCTTAATCCGCTAGAAGGCTTTCTTATGCAACAAGAAAATCAAAATACTTTCCCAAGTACTTTTCCAAGTACTTTTCTTAATTTAAATCCAAATTATTGTTTATAAGTTATACTTTAGCGTATTGAAGAAGAATTATAAATTTATGGTGTTTTTAGGGTTAAAAAAATTGTATCTTGGCTGTTAATTGTTCTGCTTGTAGAAGTGTTATTTTTTAATTAGCGTGACAAAAAAGAGAATAAGAAACGGGGATACTGATTTGGTTCCCTACAAATTAAGAGGGTTACCAGCTCCAATTCCATGACGTGTCACGGATTGTTAACAGATTGAGCAGCTTGAATATCAGCTCAAGAACAAAAGATGCAAACACTCACTAACAATAAATACAAGCAAGGGATAGGGGCAAATCAGATTACTGAAAAACAAAAAGGGTAACACACTTCAAATTAGTGAAATAACACTGATTAAACCAAGTCCATCAGTAGTAGACAGTCAAACATGATATGAGGAAGACAAGGAATATTTCTAATTTTCTTTTCGAAGAGAGAGAAAAAGTGATAGCACAGTAGACTGTTGTTCTGAAGGATACAACTATGCTCTTTTTGCTCTAATTTTCCATAAAATATTGAGTACAATATATAATTTCATAATAGACTCTTCAACTTCATCTTTCTTTACATTACAGCTATGTTATAATGAACCCTATAATTAACATTATAAAAACATAATTAAAGGTAGTAACTACGTATTCCTGGAAAACTCCTGAATAAAACTAATTTATTTGAGTTTAATGCCAACAAAACATTGATGGGGGATCTTCTCAACTAGCAAAAATGTACATCCATATCAGTAACATTGCATACAATATAACTGACCTACAGAACATGCAAATCTAATGCATAGCTGCATGATATAATTTATCCAGCCATTCATCTCAACAAACCTCATTATCATTTCTTTTATGTTTTTTTTTTTTTTTTTTTTTTTTTTTTTTTTTTTTATTTTTTTTTTTTTTTTTTTTTTTTATCTTGGCATAATAATGGAGTATTTGTTGATCATTACATAGATAGAATGCTTCAAAGGTCTATCAAAATTTGAGCACGATAGCACCAGATCATCATAGGTCAGTTTCTACATTCTAGAGAAACAACAGCATGTTAAGACTATACTTTGTACCATTACAAAACCTGCCATTTTTCTATAAAACACATTAGACCAATTCACTCATTATATGGAAAAACATGTTAAGAATAACAATATTAGAAACAGAGAATGGGGAATTACTTGTAAATTGTTTGTTGAAAAGGGTGCTAAGGAATTCCGTTGGCATTTTCCTTTGAAACTTCTGTCTTCGTCCGCGATGGAAGAAAAGGTTAGTATCCGAACTTAAGGAGTAAACAAAAGGCATGAATAATGAGAATGCTTTCAAGATTAAACTGATGATGGTATTTAGAATGAAGCATTTATACAAGACCTAGAGTAGATTTCTGTCAGCAAAATAAAAGAGTAATCAATACATCAACTAGGGCTGTAAGAAGGAGAAGGGGAATCAGATTATGAAAATGAAAGATGAAAATTGGAACACAAGATTCAGTGTAGGGATGTAATGAAATGCTTAATTTTGCTGTAAAACACGTGAAAGTTAAACAACCTGCAGCAAAATCCCGCTCTTCGTTGCATCAAGATTGTCTTCATGTGGCATGGAAACCTTTTGCTGAATTCCGAAGGCATTTACCTTTCTGTAAATAGTGCTTTAAGTTAATATTCATCCATGCATCACACCACTGTGAACCACTAAAAAAACAAGAGCCTTTAAGAGGGTAACAAAATTAAGTATTAAATACGAATATGTATCATCACACTACAAGTCTCCTCTAGAACTCCGACACAAATCACTCTATTACAAAAAGAGAAATGCTAGCAACGCACTCTCCACTGTGAGCTGAAATTTGTAAAATTGTACTCTTAAGTAGCAGTAGGCAACAAAAGGCTAACTTAGTGCTGGCCAATTACATATTTACCCAATTCAGTACTCTCTTAAACAACATTAACCACTAACACTAACAACATTTACATGGAGCATTGAAGAAAGGGGCAAATGAGGCACCCCATTAGCACACGATGCTCAAGCTCTAAACTTGCAAGTAAGATACAGAAATGGTAGAAAATTAAAGAGAGATAAGAGAGAGGATTACTTTACAGAACATGAGTAACGACGAGGAGGTGAGGATTGGGAAGGGGAGAAAGTAGAGACTTTGGAAGGGAATTGGTTGCAGAAAAGGGTGAAGGGAACAGATTGATTGAAGTTGGATGGGAGTAGAGTGGAAAGAGAGGGAGGAGAAGAGGAGGGAAGAAGAAGGAAGTGAGTGAAAATGGAACCACCCATCTTCGGTTTCTGCTTCTGGGTTGTTCCGGTTGGGGTTATCCAGCTCAAGCAACCTATGCCACCTCGGACGGGAACATCATCGTTACGTTACCTTCTTCATTTATCCTTTTTGGTTTTCGCAATTTTCTTTACTAAACCTCATACGTATTCTTCTATTACTTTATTTATATTTGCTTTTATTTTCTTCATATTCTATAGTTTTAATGGTTTAGTATTAGTTTACATATTTGAAAATAGTTTTTTTAGTAATTTATTTTCTGATTTTAATAATGTAACAAATCTATTGTTTATGATAATCAATATTATCTATTTTATAAATTTATGGACTACAAAAATATAAAGATCAAAATTATTCACATATAAAACTATAGAGACCGACATCATAATTAGACTTAAAGAGAAAAAAATATTCTAATATCTTCAAAGTATATATCATAATTTTTTTTAAAAAAATGTCTTAAATTTATTATAATAATTATTCATAAGAATAGTTTTTCAAATATATTACATTATTAATGTGTAATTTTAATTATTATTCTTGTTATAATTCAATTAATATGTTTTTGCTATAAATATTTGATTATATATGAAATTCATATTAAATAAAAACCATACTTATTTCTTTATTACAATATAACTTTTTTATAAATATTTGATGCTTATTCTTGCCATCCAACTCAATCTCTTCCTCCACTGCATGGCTTACATTGTGTTTACATTGTGTACAGCATGCTGTGATCTCGTTCCTACATAACATTCTCGTAGTATATGTTAGAATTTATCATGTTAGAACTTCCCATTAATAACTCAATCTATATTAATTAATGTTTATAATTTTTTATTAACTGTGGTACAATTATTCATATTCTCTCACTTTATCCTAATAATTTATATACACTTATAAATAAGTCATTTCTCCCTTACAAATAGATTTTTATTTTTTTTTCACTACATTTTATAACAATGTCTTATTTCTTATTATTTTAAATAGATAATTTAACAAATTTTATATGTTTAACTAATTCTACTGTGTAACACAACTGATTTATCAACTAATTAATGTTATTTATGACTTTTTTAGAATTTTAGATTTAAGATTAAAAATTGATTTTTAAATTTGAAATTGTGGCTGGTTGATAATTATATATTTCCAGTATAATGTTTTAAGTTATAATTTATTAAGTACATTTCCTTAGTTTAATATTTAAAACAAAAAAAATTGAGAAGTAAAAATATATTTTTAAAAATAATCATAGAAATAAATCACGACTTTGGTACTAAACAGCAAACAAAGATGAACCAACACTTAAAAAGACATTACTAATAACATTAACATATAACATCGGGCGGAGTGGTACGGTGGTTGGTTGGTTTGGTTTGGTTAGAGTTAGAACTTGGAACCTCCGTCTTGTTTCGATGAATTCGAGGAAATCCCTCACTACTTAACACACACATTCTTCTCGTTTTGTTTCTCTTAAATCAAATCCAATCCAAAGCCACTCTCATTCTGTCATTCATTCAACCATGGCTCACCTTCTCCACACTACCTTCATCCCCTCCTCCTCCTCGCTCCGCCGCGCCGCCGTTACCCACCGCAAAACCACGCCTCCTCTCGTCGTTCGGGCCAAGATCCGGGAGATTTTCATGCCGGCACTCAGCTCCACTATGACGGAGGGCAAAATCGTCTCCTGGACCAAATCCGAGGGCGACAAGCTCTCCAAGGGCGACAGCGTCGTCGTCGTTGAGTCCGACAAGGCCGACATGGACGTTGAGACATTCTACGACGGCTACCTCGCCGCCATCGTCGTCGAGGAAGGTGATGTCGCTGCCGTCGGATCCCCCATCGCATTCCTCGCTGAGACCGAGGATGAGATTCCTGAAGCCAAGTCCAAAGCCTCCTCTTCCTCTTCCTCTTCCGCGCCCGCACCTGCAGCTGCACCAGCACCAGCACCGCCCGTGGAGTCTCAGCCGGAAAGGGTTGCGGCGCCCGTCGCAGCGGCTCCGGCTCCGGTAGTGGTGTCCAGTCATCCTGCTTCGGAGGGAGGGAAGAGGATTGTTGCGTCACCTTATGCGAAGAAGCTCGCCAAGGATTTGAAGGTGATTTTATTGTTAGTTAGAATTTGGTTAGAAGGTTGTGAATGAGTTAGATAGTTACATAAATTTCTAGTGGAATACTTATGTAAGAAGAAAATAATGCTCAAAATGAGTCAAACTTGTTCGTTAGTTAAAATTAACTTATGCTGCTCAACATTTGCCATTTAGAGACGTTTAGAGAAGGTAGACAAGCTTCTATTATAAATATTGAAGTACATGTGTAGGTTTAAGTTATAAGAGATGTTTATTTAGTTTATGATTTTATTTTCTTATGAGTTGAAGTTTAACTCAAAAGAAATGTTTATAAGAGATGTTTTATTGATTTTAACGCAGGAGAGAATTTTAATTCATTTTACCTTTTTATATTTTTCTCTTATAAGTATTTATTAAGAAGTTTAATCTAATAAGGTATTAGTTTCATGTTGTCCAGTACATGTTGCCTAATTGTAGAGCTACTCATCTATGACATTTACATCGTCGGCATTTTTTTTTTTCTTTCGATTCTCTCTGGTCGTTTGCGCTCTTGACATGTTTTCCAACAGGTGGAGTTGGGGAGGATAGTGGGAACTGGACCGATGGGGAGGATTGTTGCTAAGGATGTTGAGGCTTTTGCAGCTTCTGGGAATGTTGCAGCAGCAGCATCACCAGCACCAGGGAAGAGTGCAGCACCTGCAGGGGTGGAATTGGGATCTGTGGTGCCTTTCACCACAATGCAGAGTGCTGTGAGTAGAAACATGGTGGAGAGTTTGGCAGTTCCCACTTTTAGGGTTGGTTACACCATCACCACGGATGCACTTGATGCCTTGTACAAGAAGGTGAGCTTTGAATGTGCAATCAAATTTGGATGTGCAATGCATTAAATGTGGTTGCATTCAGTTGCTATTCTAGTTGACTAAATCACTTTGATAGATCATGTTGGTTTTCTTTTCAATGTTTCTTATGGTATTTTTGCGAGTTTGATGTTGCAATACTGTGTAGGGAAGAGGTCACACTATTATTACAGATCCTTTGGCTTGGTTTTTTGACTGTTTGGAATGTTCTAAATGTTTTCAAACTCTGTTCCCAGGTTCTGCATTTTGTTGAAAGCTTGGTGACTTTAAAGATTAACACTCAACTCATAAAAGGATGAAAAAGGGGGAATTCACATAATTTGTAGTTTGTATGTGGTACCAAATATGAATGTTCTACCACTAAGTCATTAGATATGGTTGTGATTGTGATTATGATTGATGCTAGATGAATATCACATGGGTTCCTGTGACCTTTGTGTTTCATATATAAGGGCACTTTATCCAATTTGCATATTGAATAGTATGTCTAATAAGATAATATTCTTAGACCTTGTAATGAATAGGGGTTTATTAATTGACAGAGTTAACTGCAAGGATTGTTCCAATTTTTTTTTATAGGATCTTCACATAACACAAAAATGAGTAAAAAAAAGCTGGAAAGAAATTTATTACTATAAGTGGTCAAGTGTAAAAATACTAGCCATGTATGATTTTGTGTTGTTTTTGAAGTTCTTACTTGTCTTTTGAACATGCTGCTGGCAGTTCATGGTAGTTTGATACCTTCACCTTTTCAAATTATTTATACCGAGTACCTTGGAGTTCTGGATTCATACCCAAACTGCTATTATTTTCCATTCATTGATTCTATTTTAATAACTTTCAGATCAAGTCAAAGGGAGTTACTATGACTGCATTGCTTGCCAAGGCTACTGCACTTGCACTGGTCAAACACCCTGTTATCAACTCATGTTGTCGAGATGGTAATAGCTTTACATATAATAGCAGCATCAATATTGCTGTTGCTGTGGCTACAGATGGTGGATTGATTACACCAGTTCTTCAGAATGCTGATAAGGTTTTTTACACTCTAATTTGATCAGCTTCTAATTCCCTCTCCTCTAATGTGAGATGGTTCTTAATTGTTAAATGGTATATCTAATGTATATTGTAGATTGATGTCTATTCATTGTCAAGAAAGTGGAAGGAGTTGGTCGATAAGGCCAGGGCCAAGCAGCTGCAACCTCATGAATACAGCACTGGTACTTACATGTATTTTATTGGTTTTGTTCTACATCTTAGCAAATTTTGAAATTTATTATTGAATCCTTAAAAATTGTGGGTAGGGTCTAGAAATTTTGATAGTTGACTTCATATTATTTCATTAGAGTTCAGAATCTATCACTGCATACATAGGAGATATCTGTGAATGAAAAGAAAAGAATAGCTCAGTTTCAAAATATGAAAAATATTGGCGTTCAAGTTCATGATTATTGTGTGCACTGGGCAGACTTGTCTAAAGTTAATTTCAGTCTGAAAATTGGATTGGGATGCGTTGATGGATTATTATCTACTTAGTCTTGTTCTTTGACTGGATTGCAACTGTGAAATCAATGAATATATGACACAAACTTTATACGTCTGCACAAGCTATATATTTGGACAATTGGTTTTAGGCATGGAGTGTAATCATATAGGCATAAAGTATAATTTGTGGAGCACTTGCAGTTTATTACTATATACCAAAGAAAAATCTTAGTTCATATGGGTAATTCACTGACAAAGCTCAAGATTGTATCTGAATGTTTATCTATTTTCTTTTAGTGTAAGTTGAAGTGATGTATGAAATGTGATACCAAAAAATCTGTACAGATCAGGTTTCTGGAGGGTTCTGATGTTCCATAGTTGTGTTCTTTTTGGTTTACAATTGCAATGAGTGCTTAAGGTTGAAAGAATAAGTCGGGCTTGAAAGACTAAGGAAGAACAATGACTCCTTAAGCATGAGGATTTACAAAGATATGATTTAGAATTAATTTTGGGAGCAGAGGATGTATCCTCTATTATCTGGCCACAACGGGGGCTTTAGTTAGTGTAAGACTAAGGATGCAAAAAGTTCAATGAAGAGAGAATGTCAAGTTTAGTGATGCTTTAGTCATCATTATTCAACAGTGAGTTGTGATAATAACAAGTTGGAGGGAATAAAAAAAAGCATACAATTTAAGAAAAAATAACAACTAATCTCACTAAATTGGCCCTCCATTTTGGATGATATATTAGTTGAGGCCATCAGACTCTTTTAAAGATCAAAGTTTTAGTAAAACAATTTAGCACAAGGTCTTGATAGTTTTTCCTACTGTTTTCTTAGTTCTTTTACCTACCAATTTTAATTGTACTATCTTTCATTTGATCCACTCTGATATTCACTAGAGCCTCCACTGATATTCTTTTTTCATATCCAAATCACTTAGATGAGTTTTGTCAAATATCCTTGTCCAGGTCTAAGTTTTATTTTCTTGTATGTCTACCTCATCCATCATAATCTGTTTTCTTTACTTCACTCATTTTTACTCTCATTAGTACCAAGATAGATCCCAGATACCTAAATTGCGCAGTTTCTGGTATTATGTGGGGAATATTAAACGCTGTTTTTCTCACCAATCTTAAAATCTCAGTTCTGACTTTACTCGAGTGTAAGCCGTTGATAGAATCGCCACCCCGCTCCCCCTCCCTCCCAAGTTATATTTGCTTTTTATTGTTCTTGTTATGGGAAACTCTTGAAGAAGCAGGATACAGATCTATGATATTTACGTGAAGAAATTATGTCCTTTGTAATGATTGAACACTGACATCAATCAAATTAAGGACTCTGATTTGGATATTTGCCTATCCTCACTGATTGCTTTTATTATTTTTTTACAGGTACTTTCACTCTTTCCAATCTGGGAATGTTTGGTGTTGATCGCTTTGATGCTATTCTGCCACCTGGAACTGTGAGTGTTTTTTTGACCATTGTCAAATATTGCAAGAGATTAACTATATGTTCCAATTCGATTAATGATGGGCAACACAAATATTATCATTCTTTGGATTTATTTGTGTAGGGAGCAATAATGGCTGTTGGAGCATCACAGCCAACTGTTGTGGCTTCCAAGGATGGTCGCATTGGCATGAAGAACCAAATGCAGGTACGAGAGTTGTGACATATGTATACATAGGAGTACTTGTTATTGTTAGAAAAACATAAATCCAGTTCTTGTTTTTTAGTCACAAATTGTTCTTCCAGACTTGTTTCCTATAATTGAAGAAATGTACATTTGCAGGTGAATGTTACAGCCGATCATCGAGTGATCTATGGCGCTGATTTGGCTTCGTTCTTGCAAACACTTTCACAGATTATTGAGGATCCCAAAGATCTCACTTTTTAGTCTCATTTTCTTAACACAGTGAAAGAGCATTCCTATTCTGGGTGTGATTCCTCTCACCAGGTTTGTGGGGTTATTAATTGTTGACTTGAGGAGTCAATTACTATTCACTCGGGATTTTGCCAAGAGTTTTGAATAGAAAAGGTTTCTTATAACATATTTTTAGTCGAAAATGCCATTTACATTTTTCTTTAATGCTGCCTGATTTTTTATTTTATTTTGTTTATTTGGGATGTTCATTGTTGTCTAATAATGCCTTTAATTTATGTAAGCATACAACTTATTTTTGGATTCCAAATCTTGAAAAGTGAACCTCAAAGGATTGAAACATTGATTATGTGATGGAACTAGGAAAGGTTAGTGATGAAGAAAATTGCTGCTGCAATGTGATTGTCATAACATTTTGATTCAATGGCAAAGACTAATAAAAAAATATGGTTGCACTTAATTGAAGTTAGCCTTGTTTCAATATTGAATATTTTTCAATGGAAAAAACCTCCGTAGTCTGAGTTACTTGTCCAGAAATTTTGCAGGTTAGTAGTAAAATGGGAAGGAAAATTTAATTTGGTTGCTTGAAAATGCTATTTGTATTATTTTTGGTTCTTGAAAAACTTTGTTAATGTAATTTTTTAATTCAAAAAGGAGGATTAGAAGGCCCCAAACCATGACGAAACTACACGGGGGTGTAAATAGCCTCTGTACATCTCCAAGAAGAAAGAACACAACCAATAGAACCCTTAAAACTTTGTTTCAAATATTATTTGTTGCATTTGAACAGTGTATAATAAACAGTAAACATGAATACTTAAAAAGTTTAAATATACTTATTTTATCATAATTTTTTTCTATTTTAATTTTTTTTATTAACGTTTTACTATTAAAGGGATGAGTTGACACAAAAAATAACATATCATTTAGATATGTGACATCACATATCTTAAAAATGAAATACCATGTCATTTAGATGTATGACATTACATCATTACTTAAACACAAGATATTGATATTTAGGATAAAAAAGGTTAAATTGTAAATTAGTAAAATTTTATGATGCAGAAATTTAATAATTAAATATATTAAAGAAATCATTTACTTATTTAATGTAAAATTATTTTTTACATGTTAATGTTTTTATATTATTTTATGTTATTTTTGAAATATTATATTATTTATACGCAAATATTTATAAAATAAATTAGTTTAAAAATTATTTATACTTAATAACTCACCTAGTAAAAATGATAGTTTTAGTTAAGTTAATTTAAATTTTTTTAACCTATTTTGAGCATTGATTTAGATCGATCATTCTGATCGATGAACAGATGAAGTAACCAAGTTCAAAGAAAAGAAGAACCAATCAAAAAATAAAGTAACAATAAAATATATAAAAAATAAGCATAAATTGGTTTAATTAGAAATATTTAATAATACATTGTTTTAGTTTTTTCTTAAAATATAAAATAGCCTGAAATGTTTAATATTTTCTATATATTCTACATAGTTTTCTTCTTATTATTAAATACTGATAAATATCATTGAAATTTTAACTTAAGTATAATAACATTTAATTTTATTTTTTATATGTGTTTTAAATGTTAAAAACCAATAAATTTATGTTTTATTTTGATATTATTTTTTAAAGCACTGGTTCATGATTTCATAAAATAAAGAATGACACTCTATATTTCTTAACAACGGTGAATCATAATTTTTAAACGTGTTTAAAATAACAAAATTAAATAACACACAGAAAAATTTGTAAACAATTTCAAATTTTTCATTAGAATCATTTCTAAGTTTATAAAGAATTTCGTATTTATGTTTAAAATTATGAAAGAAATTTTTTTACTGCAATATGAATTGACGTTCAGCTTCGTTATACAAGCCATCCTGAGAAATAACTTAGCCCAATCTTTTCTTCAAGTACCGAATTAAAATAAAGTGTGAAACTCGTAACTCAAAATACCAAGAACACACCAAGAATAGGAAGGAAAAGAAAAATATTCTCTGTTTTCAAATAAAGAAAATGAAACATACGATAAAAACAGAAGGTATATAGTAAAACTCTTGTGAAGGTTTGTGTTATGTATAGTCTCATCAAAATTGTTACTGAAATAGAGTAATTTTTGTTCTAATATGCTTTTGTTTACAGATAAAATTAGTTGCTACAAATTATCTTATTTCTTAAAAAAAAATACTTTTTTATTATTTTTTACTGTTATATTTTATACATAACGATACTATTAAAATTAAATTCAAAATAAGTAATCTCTTAGTTTATTAATATAATATAACAACTCGAAACAAGAACAAATAGTTGTATAACATATTATTTTCTAAAATTAAATAAGTCATCACTAATTATTTTAATCCAATATTTGTCGAGAAGAAATATCGATATATTAATGCAAAACTTCCAAAAAATAAAAATAAAAAGTTAATGTTAGTAGCCAAAAATATTTGCATCCAAATTCCTCCCCAGACTCTTAAGTTTTATGCAAAATATATAAAATATTTTAAGTCTGGAGTAATCATTTATATATGCCATAAAGTTCATTTACAGGTTAAAATTTGAAATATATATACAAAGATGGTTTCACTATAACGAGGAAACATAAGAAGGATAATATAACTTTATTAATTTAATGTGTACTTGATTTTTATTTATGTATTTAAACATTTCTTATGTATCGTATACCTTATTTGATCATTAATGTTTTTTAATTAATTAATTCATTTACGCATATTATTAATACAAGTGAAACTTTAGAAGTTATATTTTTCTTATTAAAGTTTTAAAATTTGAGTCTAAAATATTTGAATTTTAGATAGGATATTTAAGTTAAAATTTGCAGAATTTTTTTTTTGATTTATTTTATAAGTTGTTTCATATGTTAACTTCTTTAAAAGTCATATTATCCTTAAATTTTTACTTTATGTTTGAATTATTTTTATTTGATTTAATCATATGCATAACACTTTATCTCTAAGATACGACATACTTTTATGTTAATTATTTTCTTTTAACATCTTATACGTCAATTTGGATAATGTGGATAAGGTGTACGATGGAGAAATTCTCCATTGATTAAACATTTAGATTTTTTACTAGTAACAAAACCAAATTACTCACACAATAGACAATGTATCAATTTGTTAAAAATAAATGTAAAACGAAAAAAGAGATAAAATTATTTAGAGTCAAAATAAATAAAAAAAATGGACTCATATCATCCAAAAGCAAACTAAGATCCAACTTTGCTTTAAAAGCTTAAGAGACTAAATTAAATAAGATATTGAAAGAAAAATGGAAGTTTATGAGATTTATGATTTCAAATGTTTAATCAAATAAAGTAAGTTATATTTTTATTTAATGTTTTTCATTAATACATGTTTACAATTGCTTCTTTTTAGTTACTTTATTTTTAAATACTTATTTAATTTAATGTTCTCAAGTAGGATTAGATTGCATTTGATGTATATGATGTTTGGATTTATTGTTAGAATATTTTAGCTTTTATTATTTAAAAGGCAATCAATATTTTATATTTTTATTTGATGTTTATTTATTTTAAAATTTAAAATATAATTTATCTATTTATTATTACATAAAGGTAACATGTGACAACTACACATAATTTCTAACAATGATAATAATATGTTAATAGTAAAAAATAATTAATAATTAATTGTAAAGAATTGACATTAAAATAATTGTAATTATATATATATATATATATATATATATATATATATATATATATTAATAATAGTAAAATTAATTTATTACTATTATTTTATGTGTTTGAAAATTTACTATTATTTTTTCTTGTATACATCATACTATTAATATATCATTATTTTTTTATATGTGACAAATAACAAAAGCCATCTTTATATAAAAGTATTATTGATAATTATTTTTTCACAATAAAAATTAATTTTAATAACATTTAAAATATTGTCAAATTTGGTGATTAAATTACTAAAAATTAGTTTTGTTTTTCAATGAGTGTTACTATTTTAGTGATTAATATTTATTTGTTGCTTGTATAATTTGTTTTCGAATAAAAACAAGTTATTCAACATTATAAATTTGTTCAAATATTTATATATTTAAAAATTAAAATTTTAAAATAGAAATGAGAGTAAAATATTTATAATTAAGATGATAAAGTTTTATAATTCTATTATATTTAAAACAAATTAAAAGAATTAAATTATTCTAGTATTGTCTTTTAAGCCATTACAATGCGTAATTTTAATTTTTAATATAAATTATAATAAATAAAAATTTTAAATTATTATGGTGATACTTTTATAACCGTCCTTTTTAGTGTGATAAATTGCAGTAGGTCACAAATTATAATATACTGAAACACATTTTTAATTATAGAAACTAAAGATATGAATTTAAGTTTAGGGGACAAAAAAAAAAAAAAAAAATAAAATTTA
>Ga0209489_101196_pt1 | contig 52914 bp, 28 predicted proteins | sample SiratrowhiteBW_FD_187527 | JGI IMG/M metagenome (GOLD analysis project Ga0209489, IMG submission 187527) | Root nodule microbial communities of legume samples collected from California, USA - Siratro white BW (SPAdes) (version 2) | ecosystem: Host-associated > Plants > Roots > Nodule | place...
AAAGAGATATATACATATATATATATATATATATATATATATATATATATATTGTCCCACAAGATGGACAATGGGTAACTATTATTTATGTTCATATCGATGTTATCTTTAAATAATACGAAATATGTCGGTAAAGAATATTTCACTAAAAGTGTGTTAACATTTAATTGGTTAAAGTTAAAATATGTGTTGAAAATTTAAGTGACTGCATTATTTTTTATTTGATGGAGTGATAGGTGATTTGACTATGACTAATTTTATTTAATTAATAAATGTTAGTAGATTGTTTTATAATATCATATCAAAATTGTCTTTAAGGTATATTTTAAAATATAAATATTTTTTAGTCAAAAAAATTAGTCGATAAAATAATTATTTCTTAAAAATTAATAGTTATTTGAAAATATTATTTATTAATTGCTAATAATAATTATTAAAAATTAAAAGAAAATCTAGTAAATAAAATTATTTAAAAAAAAAATCAAATGCATATATAAAGATAAAATAGTAATTTATCCCAAACAATTCTCACCAATTCACCACTTTCTCCTAATTTCATACACTATTTTCTTTCTCAAAACTTTTCTTATGAATTATCACAAACACATAAACCAAATACATATTATTCTCATAAATTATTTCAAATCAATCATCTATCGATAACTAGTAAATAGTAAATAATATAATAGAAAGAATACATAGTAAAACCTAAATCAATAATGCATTAGGATATTGATAATTGAACGAATTCTTACCATCTACCTACCTCTATAGTAATGGGGTTTCCTATTTGATCACTCGATTAACCTTCAAATATTCTTCATGGTATCACTTTTATTCTTTAAAGATTATATCATTAAATTAACAAATTAGTGTTGTTTATGGCCACTGTAAGAACCATTATATGTGACACTTTATTTTAGTGACAAGATTAAAAGGACAAGGGTTCTAAAAGACTAACATAATGAAATAGGTAACTTTTGAGGTTAAATTGGGCGGTTTCCTTTAGCAATTATAAAAATATAGATATACTTTATGCCAACAAAGTGCACATTGCACAATATAATATTTGGATGTATGATTGTGCAATCCTTTTCTTTCATTTGGTACCTATCACACATCAATCAAACATGAATTTAAATACCAATATAATTAGTGCGCATAGTTCATTCTGAGATCGTAGGTCCAGAACAAATAATTTGGAAAATGAGTTTACAGAAGTTGCTAGAACGCACTATTTTTCTAACCATTATTTGGTAGTACTCTAAGTCTTTTTCATAAGACAACTTAATTTGGACGAAATTTGATTTTTGGTTTACGAGTTTTAGGTAGAAGACAACTTAACAATACAAAATATAAAAAAGATTTTGAGTATATGGGGTGGCATTAGGCTTATTTTTAGTTGTTACTGATTTAGTTTAGTTTCAAATGAATTATTTGTTCTAATTTTGTTTTGAATGCTACAAAATAGTGTCATGTTTTTCATATTAAAGATATTTAACCAGTTGAAGGTGATTATGTTACTCCTGCGAAGCAAATGGAACGGCTTCAAATGCTTCCTTTTATTCAGTATAGACATTATCCCAAGATCCTTTGCTCGAAACTCAATTTGAGAGCCACAATTTAATGAAACAATGTATTTTGTTAAAAAAAGTGTTGTAGACAAGTTCTATGAATGTACAGAGACCAGTCATTGTTTAGCTTTTGCAGAATCAGATGCTTAAACATCACATTCAATGCATGGCAAATACGAGGTATATATTTTTGGGCAAAATTAACTAACTATACATTATTGAATATTTGAGAGGGAAAAGAACAGACATTATTGTCCCCATTTTGTATTCATGTTGCTTGTTTACTCTGATTTAGCACTGTCAGTAACGATCCATTGGCCTTATCATTTGGCTATTGCTATCTTCATTGCACATAACATAAGGGTACAATACATAATCTACGGTTCAACATGGTGTTTGATGAAAATGATCCCTTCAAGTATACAAGCACACAATACTTGAAGGCGCATAGTTTCACAAGTGTGTACATTCATGAAAACTATAACGTGAACCTGCGAGGACGAGCTTATTTACAAGACATTAACAAGTTCATTAAATACAACATAATCTCCCACACGTCTTCTTAGGCAGCTTTGGCGAAACCCACTCTGAGATTCCCATAGTCAAAGACAGTGTGATATACCCTCATGAAAACATCCCCAAGAATCCTTCAAGTAGATAGTCACAGCAATATTAGAAAAAAATAATATCAAAGGCAAAATAGAACAATAGTCGTGAATCGTTCCATGCATAGTTGTTCTGTGCTATTCAAGTGTATGCATAAATAATATAAATGGATTAACATTAGAAGGGTAGCATACCAAAGAGGACCCCGTGGAGGAGGAATGTCAAAAGCAATAAACCCACTAATGCAAACTTCTGCAATGCCTTCTCCAGTTTTCAGAATATACTGAAATTACACAGCATTTTCAGAACCAGAATAAAATAAATAAAAAATCTCTAAGATTGGCCTTGGGATATAGATAGATAGGAAATGCCACAATTCATAGTTCAATATGCCCTCCAATTCAATTATTTGTCTACATTTGAAAAGTTATTGTTATTAGTTTTGCTTTAAACTAAAATTTCATATTTCCACTAAAAAGCCAAAAATATTCCACATTTAATGTTGTTTTCACGCTAGCTTTAGATTTATGGAGTGTAATATCAAAGTTTGTAAACCCAACCTGCTCAGGAGTGAGGGTGAAAGGTTTGTCTGCAACGGTAAATGTGATGTTTGGTAATGCAGAAATGCCATTACAGTTGACTACTGACTCTCCATTTGGACTTGGCAAGCTCTCGCACAGCTGCCAATTATCAAGTGAAAAAATTCAGCACGACATATATGTAGTGATATAAAATGTAACCAACAATTAGGGTTTCTGAAAAGGATGGTAGGCCTACCTGATTTACATAGTTGAAAACTACTTCCTTGGTCTTCTGTTGTTTTAGTTGATTCTGAATCCAAACCACAAGCATCTGACAGGGAGTGCACAAGACAGTATCTTTAGCTGACAACTCTCTCTGTTCCTTTTCGGTCACCATCTCAATTCCATTGCTGCAGAGTATTATGATTCAAAGAAAATTTAGGAGTCTGTTTCAGCCAAAATCTGATAGCATTTTAAGTAACAAAAGAACTTAACTCTCTCAGGCAAAAGAAGAAATACGTAAACCAGTAATTGTAACCAATGAAGAAATTTAGGAGATTGTTTTAGCCAAAATCTGATAGCATTATAAGAATAGAACCTAAATTCTCCCAGTGGCAAAAGAAGAAATTTATAAACCAATAATTGTAAAGAAGGGTATCAAGCCCCGAGAAAATGGTTCCTAAGCTCACAGTCAGGATATTAACCATCCCAACAACATCTTCAAACCATTACTCTATTTAAGTGCACTAAACCAAATATGTTGAAAGGGCATACAAAACATTGATATATAAAATTGCTCATTACAAATTTAAACAAAAAAAAAACTCCTGACCTCTCTGATTGACCCCTATGGGCAGAACATAAACCAACCTGTGAACACACATCACCAGGTCGTACCTGCAAATCAAGATTAAACACACTTAGGTCTGAGGAGTGAAAACACGTGAAGGGAAAGGGCAAAGACAGCAAATCAAGGTGAAAGGAAAACTTCAACGTCAGGCAAGAGAACTTACCCCAGATATCAAGAGATCCCATAACATTTCTCCATATTCCGAAACAACTTCCTTACATTCTACGCTTAGAACTCCTTCAGCTCCAATAGCATGATTGATTTCAGTTACAACAGTCTGAAATTAACAGCGCGTCATAAAAATTATAAACGGAAAGTTACAAATATCAAGTCTTCAATGAAACGTAAGGACTCACAGTTGGACCAGCAAGCAAAGATGTTCCTGAATCCACAATAGCAGCACAGCCACCCTCACAGACACCTAAAAATAACAGTGATATATGTCAGAAATAGAAAAATTTCATAATCAAAGATTATGGCTACAAAAAAATGTAAAGATATGGTAAGTACACATATCACAAGTCTTCAAAATACGCTACAGTGTGTGAGAGGGAATAACACAAGCCAGGTTTTGTCCTTATACCATATTCTAAAACCTTTCGGACAACTGAAACTATTTATATAGCATTGAAGAAGAACGAAATGAAGTCACCTGTTGAGAGACCACCGATGAAAAAATCTCCCATTTCAATCTGAAAAGGAAAATATTCTTGTGAGCCTTTCCAAAATAAAGCATACATTCCTGATCAAACTTAATTGTTTTGCTAACCTGCCAGTAACCTTTTCTAGTAACCGGAACATAAGTGTGATTTCCTTTGAAGTGTTTTGGATCAACACCTCCGAAAACTAGTTCACCACCCTCTTTTGCATATGGATCCCCATTGAGCCAAAAAGAGAACACCTGCTCACTTACAAGATTTTGCTGCACCATATTGTACCTGTAGTTTATAATGGATCAGTAAATGAAAAGATATAAAAGGTTTACCAATTGGTCTGCTGACATGGATATCAGAAGCGAATGAACTAACAAAAGGACATGATGAAACATACCATACTGGCACAGCATTTTCAACTGAGATCTCCTGAAACCCAAGCCCAAGTAATCCATCAAACTTCGCTAACAGAAAGGAAAGACTTCCTTCTCGAGTTGCCTCAATGAAATCCTACAGTTAAAAAGAATAATATAATGGTAAATTCTCTAAAGTATTGCTGCAAAACTGTACAGTCTAGATGTGGGAGCTCATGTATATAAGAGGCACTCACCTGTTTCTTTACAACAATATCACCAACTTTAACATTATCTTTACTGAAAAAACCAGATATTGATCCAGATCCATATCTTATTCTACATGATGTTCCTGGTTGACAAGTAAAAAGGTGAATTGAAACATATTAACAAGCATCTGCATAGAATGCACTATCATATAATGTGGTGGTTACATGATGGCATCCACCACTATAATAATTCTGCATAATGAGAAGCTGGCATTACCATTTTTTGCATATGTTTTGGACTTCTTTGGCTTGTACCAATGATGGGTATAGCAGGCAAGCTGTAAGAGAACATTAATCAACAGGACTGATTGATAGTACACAATGGCAAAGATTGAATGCAGAGAAGTTAAGTTGAACTCACAGAAAAATAGCACTTTGATGATGGAACCCATAGGTTGGAACTTCCAGTATCAAATATGACATTAAATTTCTGCGGCGGTGTGCCAATTCCAATCTCTCCATAATATTGTGCAGCCAAATAATTCTTCAAAGGTACTATGCCCTCATCGGTTGGTTTGCCAACATACTGATCATATGCACCCAACACAGGTCTGCCTAATCTTAGCTTTTCTCGTACCATTCTAGCTGTTCTGATACTATCAAGATCTAAATCTCTCTTCTTCAAACCAATTCTCATAAGTGCACACGAGAAAGAAGGAAGAAGTGAGCATGTCAAAGCCCACAAACAAAAGGTGAACAACAAATACGAGTTCCCCATCTTCAGAGAGAATCTGCATACAAGGGTAGTGTAAGGGTAAGTCAGATATATAGTCCCAAATTTACATTCTAAGTAGCAATATGAACTAGCTTGTGCATGAACTAATTCCCAAAAGTTCTCTCAAGTAGTTTCTCTATCTTTTTTTCTAACTTCTACATAAACGAAATTTAGGAAAGTGAAATTCACTTTTTCTTCCCTAAAGAGCTTATGGAGAAGATCGTCCAAGGATACCCATATTTGAAATTTTGTTCAAAAAAACACGAGTGAATTGAAAAAAATAAGAAGAAAAAATTAAATAAACTTTTTCCATACGCTAAAATGAACTTACACATAAATAAATTAGCTTATAGAAAAGTTAATCTATAGAAGTTGTCACATGTTATCCTCCCTAAAAGTTTATTTAACGTATGCTGAGCTAATTTTAACTAATACAAAAACCTTATGTTGTTTTTCTTTCTTCTCTTTTTCAACCGGAGCTTGTAGAAAATTTTATCTAAACAAAACCATCGTTAAAAGTAAGATCTTCATCAACAAACTTCATCATAAAAGGTATTAATGGAATCATTACAACGTATCCCAAATCTCATAAGTGGAATCTTAAGAGGGCAACATTTGTCTTCTTCATCTTATCTCATTTTAATGTTTCTTCTCAGTTTATTTATCTATTTCTACACTCGTTTAACCCATACACGAAAAGATATGAAAAGAAAAACCCTTTTTCTGGTAACAATATCAGACAGGTCCGCAAATCCACAAGCGGAATATTCGAACAGATGCATCAAAAGAAAAAGAAAAGCTAAGAGTGAGACCAAACATGTTTATACAGTAGCACGGAAACAGATCAAAACCAGCGGAAAACTGAGGATAAGATATCACCAGAAAAAAGTCAACTGAACTGAACTCAACATAGGATCATGAAACCATAAACAAAGAAAAAAAAAAGTTATTCAAACCAAACCTCTAACTACAGCAAAATTAGGACAAGTAAAATCTAGTAGAAATTAGGAGAAACCAACTGACTTGAACTCACTGGGATGATTATATGATTAAAGCTTCCATTTTTTTAGGGGGGTAAATGTGATTAAATCTAAAAGATCAGAAAAATCAAACCTTTTTAGCTACTGCAGATGCTTGTGCAGTAACTAGCGTTGTACTTCACTAAGGTTCAAAAGAGTAGAGAGAAGAGTTTGATGGAAGAACACGTTACCTAGACTGTTGGGAAGGTCGCTACGAGGAGCAAATTGGAATCTTTTTAGGTGCCAACTATATATACCTACAAACAATAATTTACGTTAATTAGTTAATTACTAAAAAACCATATCTATTATGACATCAACGACGCCATGCTTTATCCTATTATCTGAATATTTACGTAATTATTTAATAGAGCGTGGCTGTCGCGTGCTCCAGCAAAATACTTTAGTTTATTGGTGTGTAGCACATTATCCTTAGCTTTCGTTGATTTTATTTTTTTTTATTTATTGGAATTGAATATTGAGTTACATCAATAGTTCAATATTCACAAAAATATAGTAAAAAAACTTTCAACAATGTCCTGCCAAATAAGTTTTATGAAACAAATTTATCCATAATTTATACTAATAAATTAATGGCTAATTTGATATTGAATTTTATTTTTCTGCAAGCTTTATAATATGTTGTAAAATTCATGTATCAAATACTCATTAAATGGTGTGTTGAGATATAATTTTGAAGAATTGAATTATAATTCTTTGTTTTTTCTATAAACTAATTGGTAATTGGTTTATACATTCAATAACTAAATGGTTATTTATTCATAGATTATTAGTGAAAATGTGAAGAAAAAATAAAGAAATTATCGAATTTCACAGAAAGAAATCACGGTGAGAAGATCATATGTGGAACATAATAAGTAAAATGAAATGAATAATAATATTAATAATTAATAAAAAAATAAATTAGTAGTAATAAGTATTTTAAATTAAGTATTATCATAAATTAATATTTACCTTGCCCTTTTTTTCTGTTTCTCTGCTGTCAAACTATTCTTATTTCAAGGAGAAATTAACTAATCTTTTCTGAGCTTATATTTTTGTAATTTTAAATTGTATATTTACTTTTTTTTATATTTCTAAACAATTAAGATTCGCTCTCTTTAATTTTCAAATTCATATTTATTTTTTTTATATTTTTAGTAAATAATACTTATTTATTATATTTTTAATAAAGTGACATTTAATTTCCTTATTTTATTTAAAATATTGTATCAACTATAATTTTAATAAAAAAATGTAAAATTTTAAAAAATTAAAGTTCTAAAATATTAAAATTATAAAATAATTAAAAAATATTTTTATAAAAAAAATAAGAAACATATCACTAATGTTTTTTATCAGCAAATAGTATCAATGATGTGAATGTTGTTGACTAAAAGATATAAAAAACCGTGAATGTTATTATTAAAAGTTTGAAAATATGTAAATATTTATTAAATTTTACTTTTTTTATTATATTTTTTCACCGTTTTTTTTTTCACTTAGCTTTTTCTCTTTCTTTCTTTTTTTCCCATCTGCCTGACCGTTTAACTGTAATTCAAGAGAGGGGAAAATATAGCACAATGCTATTTTTCAAGGGAAGATAAATTGAAAAGGTAGAAGTATTTTTGCGTATAAAAAATTTAACATTGGAAAATTCCGTTGAATTTTAGCTTTTTTGTCTTACCTTTTACAAAAATTTAATATTTTCTAACATAACAATAATAAATATTTTATATTAAAATGCATTGTATTCTTTATCCAGTAATAAGAAATTGTCATATGAAAATATACATTGGACAATGTACTTGATAAAAATATATTCTGATTATATTACAAAATTGAAGTAACAATTATCTGTTTACTTCATATGTGTATATCTGTATTACATTATCCGGCTAAAAGGTGGGCTATGTTTACACTAAGCGGGCCCACTTCAGTCCGGCCCAGTCTCTCTTCAAGGCACAACTAGCGTAGAGGCGCTTTCTTCCTTGCAGTGATTAGGCAGCAAAGTGACCTTCCTGTCTCTGGCTTCGGTGGCTTTGTATTTTGAGGTAATTCTCTTATCAATCTGAACTCAAGCTTTCATTCAACTTCACCTTCGTCAATGGTCGCCCTACTATAACATGTTCCTCTAATTCTGTTTCTGCTTAAAGTTTGGAATCTGGTTTTGTCTTTGGTTTGATGAGTGGATGCCTTGCATTTTGGGTGTTTGATAAAATGACCCCAAGAACAGGTTCACACGACTTTGGTTGAGACATCATATATTGGTAGCTTCTATTCTTTTTTAAAGAATAATTAGTGTAGAAAACTAGGAATCTTAATGATATAGAGGCTTCGCATTTTAGTACTTTGCTTGGATAAAGGGTCTATAAAAGCATAACTGGTATGCAATTTACTGTCTTTATGGGGACTAACGTCCAATTCGACAAATTCTTCTATGGCGCCTATACGAGACAAAAAAATAAATAAAAGGTAAAATGAATTCAGCTTCTTCTGTGAGCTAAAATCAACTACTAAACTTTTCTCTTTCAACTTCTTCAATTGTTAAGGTGCATAACTGGTTTAACTTATGAAAGAAACTAATGCATTTTGCATTCTTATTTTGTTCTTCTATAATTTGTTATGAAAAAGGTTATTCAAACAAGACATCAATTCTAATTCTCATTATGAGACAATACCTCCAGGGTAGTCTGAAATGTGACTTCTTTGAATTATTACTAAATTAGAAGTTATCATAGCGAAGTTCTAATAAAATAAAACAAGTAGTTCTCACAAACTGTAATATCGTGGCATCAACTTTATAGTTTTCTGTGCGTACAACGAATCTTTCTTTTATTGTATTTGATTTTCATTTTACATCAGGCACTTTTAAGTTTATGTTTGACATTTCTCATGTGCTTTCTAACTGTTAGAGTGAATTCTGCTTGCATAGCAATGACAAGCACACTGATGCAAAGTGACTTTGTAATATGTTTACTGTTAAATTGAAGTTAGAGGTATTCTATTGAAAATTAACTCTTAACCACCCGGGGTGTCTTTCTGTAGGTAATTACACCATGTCGCTGAGGCGTTTCTTTGGCTTTTCTGATGGTGAGGTCATGAGGTCTGATGCAAAACCTTGTTCTCGGCTAATGAGGCACACGGCTGGAATCTATAGTGTTGGAGGGGCATTAGGATTTTGGATCCTTTGTCGAATGCATTATGGTTTGTTCTACCTTTCACTCTTGCTTCCTTCTAGTTCTCACTGAACTTTGCTATTGAATTGCTGATAATATTGCTTTGCTGTGGATGATGATTAAATTAAGCACCGCTTTTCTGGAGCATTTTCTTCACAGTTTTAATGTTTTGTCGAATCACTAAATCAACTAGTTTAGACCTAGAGGGAAAAGGCTGGGGTAAAAACTTATCTTTCTTATTGATTACACTGTACATAGGATAAATTACTGCGAACCTCATGGCCTTGCAGTAGCAGGTTGGTCCTCCAATGTTGGTCTTCCATGCTCTGCAATGGTGGGGTAGCACTTACAAGACTTCAATAGTTAGTAAGTAAAGGTAACGTGCCTTGAGTCAGCTAGGTTTAGAGTTTTTAATAACCTTCTGAAGTTCTTCTCTTTTAATCACCCAGATGGACAAGTCATTTGGGCCATGCTCTTGCCAGAACATATATAGATACAAGAAGAAGCTAATATATAAAAGAATGGAGTTAGGTCTAACGATATGGCTTTTTCCTGTAAAGAAACTCTTATAAAGTCCTTTTATATCCAACTTTGATCTGTAAACACAATTGTGAGCCAACATGACTGGAGAAGCTTTATAGTCCGGTATTTAGGATTATGAAATCTAATTATAACTGTTATTTCACTGCAATGGAGCCGAGTGAGTAGTCATTGCTGTTTGCTTCCGCCTATATTCTCTCTCTCTCAATCTCTGTTGATCACGCAGGTCCTCGAATTACAAATCCTAGGAGCCTTCGTTGGGCAGCATGTGGAGCTGTAACTGTAAGCTCAAGCACGGCTTTACTGGTTCGTTTACTTAGTCCTGAATGTGAGCCCCAGAATATAGCTGCTTACGACAATAAAAAGTAACACTGATATTGTCACCCCTTTCCTTTCTCGCTATTAATTAAGATAGAAAAGGGAAAATTATGAGTTTTTGAGAACCTTTTCTCCCCAGGAAATGGACGTATTGAAATCACATCACTCTTGTAACATTATAATATTTGCTAGGTTGCAAATATCTTGCATATGTTAGTTTTATGGTATGGATTTCATTTTGTGGCATCACACAGGGAAAATTAGGCTAATTACTCTCACTATTAATTTCTATTAGAAAGGGTGATATACTTTAATTCTCTAGTTTCTCCCCTGAAAAATTTTGGAATGAAATTTTCACAATGTATAAAACACATTTCTAAGAGTCCACTTCGGAATAAATGGAAGGCAACGGATACTGGACAAAATATCCTTGATAATGATGGGGCAAATTCTTCCTGCAGTTCCGTACTTTTCTTCTTGCACCTCAATACTTTCAAAAATACCAAAATAAATTTTGAATTTCAGCTAAAATACAAATTTTAAATAAGAAAAAAAAATAGATTATATAATTTAAAATACAAAAATTATATATATTCTAAATTGTGCGTTAGAAGAATTTGTCTAACTACATGGTGCAATCAGGTTTTGGTGCTGAATTTGTGCCTATTTTCTAAGTAGTGGGCTGTTAGGACTGACAATGAAGTCGGTCATTTATGCAAATCAACTCCTCTTTACAGAGTACATTATAAAAGATTTTAGGTTTAATTACCTTTTCAGTTGTATTATTTATTTATTTTATTTTATCTCACTATTAATAAAATGTTGAATTAAGTACCAATTTTTAAAACATAACAATATGATTAATTTCTATTCAATTAATAACAAAATGGTTAACAAATATAAACGGTTTTTATTTATGTATAGTACAATTTATATTTAACACATAGTAACAATTTATAAAATTAATGATATTTATGGTACCATTTTTATTCTGTTTTGTTGTATTTCACAACCGTTTTATTTTTAAACATTTCCATGTTTTAAGCATTATTTTCTCATCTTATTCACTTATAATTTTTATCATTTTTAATATTTTATATTTTTTTCACTTTTTATATATTTATAAACATTATATTTAAATATTTAATTTTATTGAAAAAAGGGTGAGTGTTATTATATGTTCATAACATATTAACTTTTTGGTACATGCTATGACAGTTTCAAGAATAAAATAATTGCGAGATTTAAATTTGAAATAAAAGACATATGAGAAGCAATAATTTTGGATATTAGAGTTATAAGTTATGATGAACTTATCCTTTAATTTGTATCACGATTTTGTATTCATTTCATATCTTTACTGTATTCGAGAATACATTATTGAGAACATTGATAATTATTGATGAAGTATCTCATTATAAAGTACTAATACTTGTATGAAGACAATAATTTATATATTCTTTTATTTTGACAATGTGATTTTAATTTAGATTCCTACAATTACACTTATATATTTTTTATTTTTATAAAATTTCATACAATTTTTTAATATATATTTATATATATATATATATATATATATCATGTATTGTATTCTATTATTTTCAAAATAAGTGTATACGTATACGTGTATCATAGGTTATAAGGAAGGGAAAAAACAAATTACTTTATAGAAAACAGTATACTAAGAAACTTCAAGAAGCTTGGTTGTTATGATGGTCAAAAAATAAATATTTTATTAATTATTATAGTGATAATTATATCTTTAACTCCTTTTTGTAACAATTATATTTTCTTAAAAAGTAAACAAAAATCATTTTAACGAACGAGGATTTCTTAATAACTAAAGATATATTAGGATATTTCTATTTCAGTAATTTTTTTATTTACTATACTTTTCTTCAAGTTAGTGAATCAATATCAATCATTCTTAACTTGCTTATAAAATCTTGGAATTTGTTTTGAGGAAGTATCTTATTAAAGATGTCTATTAAGATTATCTTCAATATATATCAATTTCAATGTGTTTATTGTACATGATTATAAACAATGTTCATGACTAACTTATTATCACACTATAATTTCATAAAAATATCAACCTTAATTTTAAGACCATCTAATATGATTTTTATTTAACTTGTATATTGGTATTCAGCTCTTGCACTTAAACAAGATACTCTATCTTATTTTTTACTTCTATATATCAAACTTTTTTTCTATAAACATTTATCCTATGCATGAAGCGACTAACCACACTAATTACATAATGTCTGATCTCATGTGTGATAAATAGATGAGTTTTTCTATCAATTTATGATATTGAATTTTTGTTTATAAGAGAACTCTTCCCACTTCCAATGTTACAATTTTGTTTAATAGAAACTCTTGAAGATTTACATTCGTTTAATTCTTTTAATGTTTTTCTCAAATTGATTTTTGACAAGATGAAAAAAATTAACAAATATTTGAAATAGGTAAGACTTACTTTTCATGACACATGTTTATGTAACATAAGTATAATCATTAATAAAAGTAACAAAACTAATTTACCTCAAAAATAGATTGTAAAACAAGACCTTGAACATCAAACTGAATTAAATCTAAAGGAGTTTTTTATTTTATTATTACTGAGATACAATACAAGATGATGTTTTGATAGTTGATAAATGTTTCAATTGCAAGACTTACAACTCTTTGATAAATAAATGAGGGAACAAAGATTTGATAAGACTAAATGAAGAGTGTCAAATTTTTTATTATGAAGTCATATTTGAGAATTTACACATTTTTCTATTGTTGCTCTTTTACTTATTAATTTCTTTTTTTTATCTGTCCTTGGACTCTAACACATACAACATATTATGTTCCTTAGTAATTAAAATTGTTTTCCTTGTCACAAGGTCTTAAAGAGTAAAAAAAAATATTATTGAACAATTTAGGTCTTCTATAAGTTTTTGTATAGAAATAAGACTATTGGCCAATTCTGAAAAGTATAAAATATCATTTAATTCAATAAAAGATTCTAATACTATATTCTCCCATCTACCTATGGGTATACTATCAATATTTGCAATTATAATGAGTTATTCTTTATTCAATTTAATATATGAATTAAAAAACATAGGAAACAGAATCATGAGATCTATTAGTTCTAAATCAAGAATCTAAACATCTTGAGATACATGTCCTATGGTTATCGAATCAAGATTTAAATTATAGATCATTTTTCGATTATTTTAAAATAATGAATTGAATCTTTTCGTAAATAATAAGATACATGATAAATAAATTATAATATTTTTAAATAAGAATAAGTGATATAAAAAGATATTAGAAATAATTTTAAATAAAAAATTATTTAAATAATTTTATATAAAAAAATAAAATAAACAAAAACTTAAATAATTTTATATAAAAAATAATAAAATAAACAAATACAAGAGTATTTTTTAAAATTCAATTTTTTTAAAAAAAATCACAAACAAATAATTAATGTTGTATATAAAAGTAAAATATAATAATAATAAAAAATTGAAAAGATTACTGTCACAAAAAACAATGATAACGCTACACCTACTTATTTCAAAACGTACATGTTTCAAAACGTACATGGTATGATAGTATTGCATTTACATACACTTATTTTAAAAGTGAAACATAAATATTTTATATTATAATAATATTAAAAGTAAAAAGTAAAAAAATACGGAATATTAAAATATATACATACCACAAAAAGTAAGAAAACGTGAAACTTGGTATTCATCTCAAAAGTATATGATTTAACTTTGCAAACTTGTTTTTCACCAAGATGCTCATCCCCTCCAATTGTTCCACGGTACATCTCCAATAGTTCTATGGTACGTGTTCCAGTAAACTTCTTTTGTTTTCTTTTTCTACTGATTTTAATTTTTTTCTTCCGGAATGAACTTCTTCTTGTTCATTTAATTTTTTTATTTTTTAGGATTTTTTATTTTTTGTATGTGATGCTCCGTGAGATGTATGTGTCGTTATGAATTGTATGCAATAAAACGTAGTTACGAATCATACTATTCAAATTCAATTCATGTCATTATTCAGATTATAAAATGATTCATCTATCGATATGCATTGTGAAAAGAAGTTTTTAAAATAAATTGTGATTTGCATCGTGCTATTCTCTCTAATTACCATAATATGTCTAACTATATTGAATGAGCTCTTGCCTCTCACGAAAAAGGTACACAATTCAAAAGATACTCATTGATTCAATCATTGTTCTTAGATAATCAAGTTCCTCCTTATAGGCTTTCATAGCAAGATTTGGTTAAGGATGAGCATTGGGTTGGTTTGTTTCTTAGTGTTTCGAGATAGTATTGTCTGTCCATTTTTGTAAAGCTCCTTTGTTGTTTCCTATGCGTTCCAGAAATTTGTCTTTCCTATAGAGTTTGAAGCACGTTTCTTTAATATTTCCATATATTTCATAATAACAACAATATTCTTCATTATTGTCTTTTGGAATAGGCTTTTCTCCGGTATTTGATCCCTTGACGAGCCCATTTCCTGTTGTTATGTAGAGCTTGTGTTGGAAGTTCCTCTGTTAAGCACACATGCTGATAATTACCTATAGATTTGGATCAATAGATAAATTAGGAGTTACATACGAATATAATGTGCATATTATTGTCCATATGTAAAATCAAGTTGCATAGAATTTTTCTGTTAATAGTCAATGGAGTAGTTTTTGTGTCAACTGTTAGTAAATATAGTCCATATATGTAATTTTGAAGTGTTGGGCTGAAATTTTTCTAAGGATATTATCAATATGTAATGATAATTGAATAAGTAGGTAAATAAAGTCATGCATTTAATATGAATTTTACATACATATTCCAATAAATGAACTATTGAAAAAATAAATTTTCGAAACATTAAGTTTAGGGTAAAACTTCCATTGTAACTGTAAGCACCCGAAAAGGAAGTCATTGTTGTGCCCTTGACCTCACTTTCCTTCATCCCCTACCAAGTCCTTCCTCGCCCTAAGCTCAACAATCCATTGCCACTTGCCTTAACATCAACATTTGTGGTGTGTCTTAACCTCAAATTATGGTGCATTGGGTTTTTAATCTCAAATATGAGTTCAATTAAAGAACATGAAGCTTGATTGACGATAGTGAGTGATACCCAGTGGAAAAGGTGATACAACTTTTGTTTTAAACTCAGTTATTTGTCTTAAACATGGTAGTTAGAATCATAAGAATCTTACAATATATATCACGATTTGTTTCAAAAACCACCTTTCACGATACATATCGGTAGTTGTATTGTTTTATACCTTGAATTGTGACAGACATGAATCATATAAATCGAATTTGAATCATTTGATTTACGATAATATTTGTTACATGTGAATCATGGTGATGGTGAACGAAGCGTCATATATGAAGAAACGAAAAGTCCTAAAAAAACTAGCATTTTTTTGTCTCAAACAAGATGAAAAGAATAAGAAAATGGAGAGAAACACTTTAAATCAACAAGATGAAAAAAATAAGAAAGTGGAGAGAAACACTTTGAATCAACAAAAGCTTTCGTTCAAAATCTTTGTTTGTTTTCATTTAAATAATTGCTTCCGTTCAAAATATAAGTTAGAAATATCTTAAGAATTTGTTGATGTTGAAAAGTATATGTTTCTTACATATACTTAAAAGTAATTGTAGCAATGTAAGTTCTAAAAAGTAAGTAGGTAGGTGTGACTTAAGTAGGTGCAGTTCTGAAAAAGACGATGTAAGTGCAGCTTAACTTTTTATAGTTATTAGATACAATTCTGAATAGAAGATAGGCGTAGTAGTTTCTATCTTTATTAGGTACAATTCCGAAAAGAAAATAGGTGCAATACTGAAAAAAAAGACATAGATACGATTTAAGTTTTTATATTATTAAGTACAGTTCTAAAAAAAACATATCTCTTTTCATCATTATATTTAAATTTTACATATCACTTATTTTTTATTTAAAAATATCATATTTTATTCATCATATATATTATTATTTATAATAAGATTCGGTTGATTATTAAAAAAATTAAAAAATATTAATGATTCAAATCTCGATTCAATAATTATGTTCTTAAACCTCTAATTTTCTTTGGTTTAAGGTAATTTGAAGTTGCTAAGAGGTAGATTCGGAATGATTATCAGAAAAGAATTTTTGAAATTGCTAAAAACGAGTATCATCTTATCTATCTTAAAAATATGACATGCTCAAAAGAATATGATAGTAAGATATATTATGATTGATTATTCACATTACTTAGTTACACCAACTATACAATGTTTTAAGTTTTTTTAATTTAAAATTATTTTATATAATTTGCTATACCAAGTATGAGATATTATATATTATACAAGATAAAAAAAAAGGTTTACTCTTCTTTGCTTCTTTCGCCTTTTATAACATGTGAAGAATTGTTATATTTTATCTGTTATTCCAAAAGGCGAAAGTTCTCCTCTCTTAAGTTTACTCGTATTTCAAATGTTTATATACTGTGACATTTATAACTATAAAATGAGTATCAATAATTGGGACTCAGTGAAAAATATTAATTTAAACTTGAGATTGAATCTCATTTAGACTGTCTATGCACATTTCAATTTAAAATTCTATGGACTGCTTGTTGACATACAATGAAGGAGATCCAATAATTTTTTTATCGTGAAAGAAATCCGATTCATACCCGATTTCAATGAGGATACAAGTTTTAATGTAATTATTACACATGTAATGGCTAAAAGAGGCTAGCTTGTGCATTCTTTGAGAGGGGTCGTTGCTTGCAATGCCTAAAACAGTATCTCACTATAGGTCCTGTGCTTTTAATGGATCCTCATAAACATTTTAAGACTTCGAAGAGATAAATTTGCATGAAATAGTTTGAATACTAAATAAAAACATGAAATTCTTTTACGCTCAAATCAATAAAAGATTAAAATGATAATAAATATAAAATAAAACAAGTCTAAACTTGAGATAGATATTACCCTCTTTGATATTAATATTAAAGTCTTTAGTCTTCAAATAATAAGATAGTTCATAATATATTTAAAAAAATAATAAATTAATTATTTAGATACATATAATAGTCAATTTAAAGAGATTATAATATATCTTTAGATATAAATATATAAACAGAAATAGAATTAATAACTAATTAATCCGGGTCTAAATATATTATTAAAATCTTACATCATCCTTGTGAATCCTTCTCAGTCAGATATTTGAAAACATTTTACAAGTATCATTACTAAATTCTAATATTTATTACATTGTATAAATTAGAATTTATAAACAACACTCCTAATCACAAACAAAATATAATAACTATTTATTTCTAGCAACTTTTAGTCTCTGCTTGAATTTTATATGTTTTTTTTTGTTTATCTTTAAATATTGATCTTTAATTGTAATTGTATCGAAGATGAAATATATTTTTAATACGACTAAAACAATTTTGCCATCAACAATATGATGAGCCCCTTGAATTATGCATTCTATTGACGTTACCACACCAAGAAGAAAGGACAAAGGTCCACTGAAAGACAGAAAAGACAGCACTTAGTTCGAATACTTCAACTTACATATGGAAGTTTTAGCATCAGGTAATTTATAACAACAAAGCTAAATGGCAAAACATATTAAAAAAACTTATTTTTTGAAAAGAAAAATAAGCCTGCATCGAAATGTATTTTCTTATATTACTCTATAAATGAATATCACTAAGTGGAAATGGAATCGACAAGCATATAAATCATCATATAAAGTCTTAAATAATATGGTGTCGTTGGTTTCCATATGTCCCAATAAAAGTATACAATTGTTCAACTTTGGCTCTTCATTCTTAGAAACTTGTAATATATATTTTTCTTATTTTATAATACATAATTTTTCAATTAGAATTATTTTCTACTCATGTTAAATTTCTTCAAACAATTCGATACAATTATTTGTAAAAGTTAATTAAAAATAAACTATTTCACAATTTGAAATTTATGTGTTTATATAATATTAACTGATGATGTGCAAATTTTTAAACATTGTAATATCCAAAATAAAAAAGTCGTTGACAGTAATAATATAAATATAATTCCTATTGTTTATGTTATCTTCAAAGGCTTTTGATTATAATTTTCAATAACAAGTGGAGGGTTATAATATGAAGAGCTTTGAAGCTGTCCCAAGATTGAGATGTATACAAGAATGAGTATTATTTACATGCTCCAGACAAATAATTAGATTGTAAAGAAGTCAACAAAACTTTTACTCAAAGGAATTTCATGATTTTATCCTTTTATGCTTGGTAAATGACAACAAACATTGATTCTGTGTTTGGATCAGAAGCAGGAAACAGAGTAGTAAAAATACCCGTTTATTATGTAAAACTTTTAAGAAAAAGTCTGTTTTGGAACACATTGAATGTAACTAACCTTGGTTTCAATGACATTGTCGAATTCCTTGTTGGATTGCTACTTTGAGATTGGCTTCTGAAAATGATAAGTGAATAATCCTTGACCCTGAGAAAGCATTTAAAGTAATGAATTATAAGGAAGCAGAACAGGATCACTCACTGGTAAAATCCTATAGTTGTGTGCTAGTGGGGTGTGCAATAGAAAACCAAATTCCAAGCATAAAAAGGAAAGGAAAAGATGGCAAATTGATTGCTATGATACCAGCACCTCCCACAGCATTACATTGCATTATATGAATAAGAAAACAGCAGCATCCATAAAAAAAGACACCTTTATGCTGGTTGGCTGGTTTTGTTCTTCCCTGATTTTATATTCCAAATTTCCCATGTCACTATGTGGATTACTGAGTAGACTCCAATGCGAATAAAAGATAATATCACCACACTTTGTCTTCATTCTCTTTCCCCTCCTTCATTCACTCCACCCTCCTCTCAAAATCTGCTATGGCTTCCACCGAACACCAAAACGGCGACGCCCTTTCCCATCCCCACAAGAAGCTAAAACCCACTAATTTCATCACCCACGCCGAGATCCAGTCTGAATTCTCCCACCACGACCCCGCCGTGGCGCGCCTCAACAACGGCGCCTTCGGCTGCTGCCCGGCCTCCGTCATCGCCGTGCAGCGCGACTGGCAGCTCAAGAACCTCCGCCAGCCGGACCAATTCTACTTCAACCACCTCAAGACCGGCCTTCTCCGCTCCCGAACCATCATCAAGGACCTGGTCAACGCCCACCACGTGGACGAGATCTCCCTCGTCGACAACGCCTCCACCGCCACCGCCATCGTCCTCCAGCAGGCCGCCTGGGCCTTCCACGACGGAACCTTCCAGAAGGGCGACGTCGTCCTCATGCTGCACTACGCCTACGGCGCCGTCAAGAAAGCCATCGAGGCCTACGTGGGGCGCGCCGGCGGCTCCGTTGTGGAGGTCCCCCTCCGCTTCCCGGTAACCTCCAACGAGGAAATCATCCGCGAGTTTCGCAAGGCCGTTGAGAAAGGAAAGTCCCGAGGTAACAGAATCCGCTTGGCCGTTATCGACCACGTGACTTCCATGCCGAGCGTGGTCATTCCCGTTAAGGAGTTAGTTACGATCTGCAGGGAGGAGGGCGTGGAGCAGGTTTACGTAGACGCGGCGCACGGGATTGGGTGCACGCGCGTGGACATGCAAGAGATTGGCGCCGATTTCTACACCAGCAATTTGCACAAGTGGTTCTTCTGCCCTCCTTCCGTGGCCTTCCTCTACGCACGTGCGTCGCCCAAGTCACGTGACCTGCACCATCCCGTGGTGTCTCACGAGTACGGGAATGGGTTAGCGGTGGAGAGTTCTTGGACCGGGAACCGCGACTACAGCGCTCAGTTGGTGGTTCCTGCGGTTATGGATTTCGTGAAGAGGTTCGAGGGTGGAATCGAAGGGATCAGAAAACGGAACCATGATGTGGTGGTTGAGATGGGGGAGATGTTGGTGGAGGCTTGGGGAACCCATCTTGGGAGTCCTCCTGACATGAGTGGTAGCATGGTGATGGTGGGTTTGCCTCCATGTTTGGGGATTATGAGTGACTCTCATGCTCTCAAACTTAGGACCCTTTTGAGAGATGAGTTTGGGGTTGAAGTTCCCATTTATTTTGCTGGAGGAGAAGAAGCCTCTGTTACTGCCTATGCCCGAATTTCTCGCCAGATTTACAATACGCTTCAGGACTATATCAAGTTTAAGGATGCGATTAATCAACTTGTCTCCGATGGCTTCACCTGCGCTCTTCTCTCCGATTGAACTTCTTCTTGTGCTCTCTTCGCTTTTAATTAACTCACAAATACTAACAGATACATCACTTTTCTATACGCAATAATATCTGCAAATATTGACTTTGCCCTTGTGCAAATGCTCTTTTCTGCAATCTTAATAAACTCTCTTCCTACATTCCGTTCTATCTCGGTTTGTGTGGATTTATCAATTCGAGTTCTTTGTTTTGGCTTTTTACGCTTTTTCATCATTTACCCTGTTTTGAACTCATGATTTTATTTTTTATTTTTTTGTTCTCTCGGGATTAGAATAAAGAATCCTCTTCGGTAAACTTGTTCAAAGCTGTTGAGTTGCATCTTGTATATGGAAACAATGTCATTCCACTCAAGGTTACTTCTTTTTATATTTTACTTTCACACAGGAGAATGTTTAAAGAGAGGAAGGAGAGAGGAGATTAAAAGCATGAGAAAGGTTCATTTATTAGTTCTATCTAATACTAATGCAGTATGCTATTTCACACAACAAAACACCTTACAATTCTCTAGGCGCAATTCCATTAGCACGCAATTATTATGCCATCATTATATTGTGTAAGACATCATGTTATGTACATCTTCACCACACATCAGCCATTAATAATGTTAAAAATTGATTCATTAAATAGTATTCGCTATACTATTAATGTTAGAAATATTCAACGTATTAACATGTTATATTGGATACGCATTATAAAGAAGCTTGGTTTTTAATCGAGATGCAAGAAAAGAAGAAAAGGAAGGAGAATAGATGTTGCAAAATATTATTTACGCATACAGAATTACTAGCACACCAAAGGTGACCATAGTTCCATACATACATAGGAAACTAAAACATTATTAGAAAACACGGTAACAAATACTAATAGAAAACTAACATAAGTTGGACGTTGACATGATTTTTGTTATCTCCTTCTTAATAGTTAAAAATAATGTATGTTTTCTGTCTCAATTGGTTATGCATTTATTAATTTTTGGTGATTGCTTATTAATCTAATATTATAGAGTTCTTGTTAATTGTTCTTATATGGTTTAATAAGGTCTTTTTCCTTGTCTTGGATTTATCTTTCACTCCTTTTAGGACGTTTAGTTGTCTCACTTTTTTTTCACATTTTTTATTATTTTCTCTACTCTAGGATGGTGAGGTTGTACCTATAAAAGGTTTTCTAATTCTTAAGTCAGCTATGGTAGCTGAGAGCGATGAATGTTATTAAATACATACATGTCATATGCCAACCTTCAGGACATGCATACACGGATGAGCCTGAATTAGTATGAAAAGGGTGATTAATCTTATATTAACTTAGTTGTATGAATGGTTTAGTATTTTTCTAATTAGAGAATAATATCATTCTTAATTAGTCGTTTTGTTAAGTTTCTATTATGTACTTGACATTATTTTCGATGTGGTTCTACTCACATAAAGATAGGTGTACTTAGTCTTCAAAACAAATAATGTTAGTACCTCATGTCGAGGTGATCTAGATCACATATGACCTAGATTACTTGGACATATACAATACATTAAGTATGATATTCTATTACTATTCAAGTATGTGATATTTAATTATTTTGCTATCTTTTGTTTGTATTGTAACTATTTTTTCTTGTAGAAAAGTGTACTAGACTTTGGGTATCACTATACAAACTAAATGAGCGGTCATAAAATTTCTTGAATTCATAAGTATCAATTGATTAGTATAATTTTACTCACACTTAGAAGCTTTAATCATAGCTTTCTTGAATTGTAATAAATTATAAATCCATTGTTTTAATTAGGAGTCATCTAATTGGGTTTATTTGGGCCTTAACTATTATCTCTAATCCTGTATTTTTAGTCACAATAGACAATCTAATCTTTCTCACAATAGACGTTCTGACAATACAATAAAGTAGACAATTCAGCAAACCATCTACCAAGACTCAACTGAAGAAAGCACATCAACAACATAAAGTGAAATGAAGACGATGGGGTAGGAAGAGTCTGATACAAATAACATAGACTAGATCGTTTGATAATAGGTTTGAAGGAGTGCCTATCAGTGATCTAGTAAAAGTTCAAGTTGCTTCTCTGAATGAAAATGGGAAATGAAATATGATTGAAAGAATTAGCGAATAAAATCTACAATAACTCAGAAAAAGATTTGGAAGCAAATCATCTGCAAGAATACAAATAAAATATATCTAAATAAAATTGGAAACAAAATGAGAATTCTGAGAAGTTGGAGATTGTGAACATGTAAATAATATTTAAGACAAAATATATCTTTGAGATCCTCAGAGTAAAGAAACCTATAAAAAGATACAATATTCAAGGGATAAAGGGAAGCTTCGCACTGGAACACATTCAAAAAAATAAAGCATCATAGTTTTTTTAATTTCTTTATTGTAAATTCTTTTGGTTCATTCTCTTTTGATTTGGCGATGTTATAAGAGGTTTTTGTTCAATACAATTTTGTTCTTAAATTCTCTACAATAGATTGTTTTATTATTGGTCTTTTTGAAATCTAGTTTTTGTAGAAGGAATTATTTTTGAAAGATTTTGAGAATTCAATCTCTTGATCTTAGTTCAAGAGATACAAGACAAACATTAATTTAATGAGTAGACGCTTAGAGTCGAAGTGAGATACTAAATATATTAGTACATGCTTGTTTTACTATTATGTTGAATTTCATTTAAGCTTGTTGATTAATTTATTCCTCCTGTGTGAGAATTGAAAGAGTGATAATCTTAAAATAATCAATGACAATTTCATCATTGAAAGAACTCTAAACTTGTTGATTAATTTATTCCTCCTGTGTGAGAATTGAAAGAGTGATAATCTTAAAATAATCAATGACAATTTCATCATTGAAAGAACTCCAAAGTCAAACTCCTTTTTAATTATTTCTTTTTGCTGAAAATATTTAAATCTCCTTTAATCTTTACTCTTATTTCTAAATTTTATTGCTTATAAATGAATTAGGAACACTTATTGACTAAATTTACTATTAGATTAGATATATTGGGAGGTGAGGGCTAACTCAAGGCCCAAGAAGCTAAAGCAAGCGCTTTAAGCTTAAAAATATTTAACATTAATATATTATTATAAAATTAAAAAAATGTTTAATTTTAAAATTACACTTAAAAATAATATTTAATTAAAAATTAAAAATTAAAAATATCTTAATTATATATCAATACTATAAATATTTTTTGATGAATAAGAATTTTGAAATTTTCTCCTAATAAATAATAAATAAATAATATTTCTATTTTCTTAAAAATATATTGAACAGTCAAAAAGTCCTAACGATTAAAGCTTTTTAATCTTATCTAATTTTATTATTCTATCAAATATCTCTCGTCCTTCTTTTTTACTAGTTCTTCTATATTATTACTTCAATTTGAATATTTAACTTTCATTAGTCCATTATTTAATTCCAAATTTCAAATAATTTATTTTATTATTGTATACTATTATTGGGCATTTATGTGTGTGTCTCCATCTAGAAGTTTAAGACTTTAAGAAGTAGATTCAGTTATTGATATTTGTATTAGTTTTTGTTTCTTTTGTATGCATCAATATCTGGTAAAAATAAAAAATTATAACTAATTGTACCAGTTTCTCTTTTGTCAATGTTTAATTGTTTGTTCCATCTCTCTTTATTACATTATCATGTTATCTTTTCTATTAAAAAAATTACTAATTTAAAAGTTTAAAACCTAATAAAATAATAGTCTCTCAATTTATTAACATAACAAATTAATAAGTTTTCCCTATGATTATATTATTATTATTATATATTATTAAGTTTCTACCCTTCAAGGATTGTACCTTAATTTTCAAATGCAGATTGATGAATTGATCTCAAAATCATTTTATTTTTTATTTATTGTTTAACTAATTTCAAAATAATTTGTACAAATTCAATAAAGAACACTAGAAGTTTTGAATTTATAAATTAAATTTAAACACTTACCAAAGGGTAGAACCATAGAAAGACATAAGAAAACTTGATACTTCAAGACAAGATATTATAATCAAGTACATTTTCTTGACAATTAGATTTTATTTTTTAACTTAATCTCATTTTATATACCTATATTTAATATTATATATATATATTATAATTTTTAATTTCATACAAATATGTCAATTAAAAAATATGACTCCGGTTATTCAAAACTTGAAAAAAAAGAGAAGAGTTAAGATTTTAATTGAATTAGCTATAGATAAATTTATAAAAGTAAAAAAAAAATTATAAAATACAAGTGAGTGTTTTTTTTAATAAACATGAGATAAAGTTAAAAACAACCATAAAAAATAAACTAAAATAATAATTTTGATTCTACTATTAAAAATATATATTGATACTAGATTAAGAGACTATTTATTACTTGGAAAAAAGTGTTTTAGAATAACTGATATAAATTATTTTATTAATTTAAAAAAATTTCTTTTTTTTAATTTGTTTTAGGTCTCTAAAACCTTTTTAAGACATGAAGTTTATGTATATATTATCATCTATTTAATGTTAGATAGTGTAATAATAAATTAAACACTAAATTATTTTTAATTGTAAAATGACAACCATAATCAATCCTTGTAATTTATAAATTAAAGAGAATGAATCAAATAAACTCATATTTAAAAAAGATTATATTTTATTTTAGTTCTAATTCTAATTTACTTAATCAATAGGTTAATAGAATATCCATGACCAAAAATTTACATATACTTAATGTTAGATTGACACGTTGAATATATGATTACGGTGCATGAAAAATTTTAGCCTCATCTTTATAGATAGAAGACCTACTCTTTAAAAAAAATAATATTTTTTCTCTCTTTCTAGTATTTTACCACCATTCATCCTGTATCACCATCTATTGTCGTAAAAAGCATTTTCTAAACCTTAAATCTTCCATACCATTTTTTTACCCTTATTTAATAATCCCTCATTGCATCATTTGTCTTCAGAGAAGAAGAATTAAAGAACTCTTTAATAGATCTCTGTTTTTCACTGAAAGGAGAACAGAGTAGAAGCTTAGAAATTTTGTATGTATACAGTAAGATTATGGGTCCAGAACACTTTAACGGTATTTGTCTTGATAAATACACGCATTCTAAGTATTTTATGTTTCCTTCAAGGTGATAGTAAAACCATCTCAAAAGTTTTTTTTTTTTTTTTAAATTTACCAAAAAAGTGGGTGACACCTTCTTATTCATGCGATCTAACAGGGTAAAAAAAGAGAGAGGATGGAAGATTACAATAGAGATGGACACGTCTCTGCAAGCCCAGTTTCGTCCAGCCCTAAACTCTTGACATGACAATATTTGTTTGGGAGCAGGAGTAGGACGTGACATTGCTTTCAATAAACAACAACAAATTCATATTTTGATTTTTCTTTTGCTTCTCTTTCCATTCACTGTCAAAGAGAAATCAGCACTCTCTCTTGATGCTGCTCACACCAACCTCAGAAGCCTGCTTCCATATCGCCGTTTGGGATTAGCAACCCTAATTCACCTTCTCTAATAATCAACCAGGTATATATTCAATATTCTTCATTTCTGTTTCCTCTGATCTTAGGGTTGCACTTTTGATTGATGATCATACCTATTCTGAATTTAAATGAAAACCCACCCAAGTTCTCTTTCAGGATAATGGGTCTCCAATTAGGGACAATGTAACAATATTATGCCCCAATGCGATCTTTATTATTCTTGAAGGAATGAAATGTCATCTTGTACTATAGATATTTGAATTAGTCATTCACAGTCCTAAAAAGATTGAAATTTGTGCTTCTTTTATTTTTTTTTCTAGCAACAGTAAAAAGATAGAACTGATTAGTTTAAGGGTATCTGAATGTTCTTTACACCTACTTTTTTTTTTTGTTCCCATGATTACTGGAACATTTTTTATAGTTGCCATCTTGATGATAAGAATTCTCAATTGTGTTAGGTCATGGCTGCCATGAAGCTCATTGCAATATGTCAGGCTGGAGGCAAGTTTTTGACTGGAAAAGACGGTTGTTTGTCATATAAAGGTGGTGATGCTCATGCCATAGACATTGATGATGAAATGAAGTTTGAGGAGTTCAAGGTGGAAGTGGCTGAAATGTTTAATATTAGAACTGATAGCATGTCTATCAAGTATTTCCTTCCCGGGAATAGGAAGACTCTCATTACCATATCTAACGATAAGGATCTAAAGCGTATGATTAAATTTCATGGGAGTTCTTCTACTGTTGATATTTATATCCTTTTTGAAGAAGTAGTTGCCCTTGAGGTGTCAAACATGCCTGGCAGTAGGTAGTTGTCTTTGTTTATGGGCTAATAATATATCCATCTATGTTATTTGTGGAACTTTCTAGAGCTTAATTTTGGAATTCTTGGACTTTTAGGTCAAGCAGAACAACCTTGTCTGAAACAGTAGCACCGGCACCACTCAATGCTTGTCACAGTCATGTTGTTGATACTGTGCTTGATGTTGTTCATGATACCAATCAAATTGACACAAATATGGAGATGGAAATGCCCCAGCAAATTTCTCCTTGTCTCCCTGTTCAATCCTCAAACGATGAGAAGTATGCCAAAGGGGCACAGCAGTGGCAGAATACTATAACAGGGGTGGGTCAAAGGTTCAGCAGTGTACATGAATTTCGAGAATCCTTGCGTAAATATGCCATCGCTCATCAATTTGCGTTTAAATATAAGAAAAATGATAGTCATCGTGTAACTGTTAAATGCAAAGCAGACGGTTGTCCTTGGAGAATTCATGCATCAAGGTTGTCAACTACTCAGTTGATATGTATCAAGAAAATGAATTCAACTCATACCTGTGATGGGGCTTTTGCAACAACAGGGCATCAAGCAACTAGGAGTTGGGTGGCCAGTATTATAAAGGAGAAGTTGAAAGATTTTCCGGATTACAAGCCCAAGGACATTGTCAATGACATCAAACAGGAATATGGAATTCAACTTAACTATTTTCAAGCGTGGCGTGGGAAAGAGATTGCTAAGGAGCAGCTTCAGGGTTCCTATAAAGAGGCATACACTCAGTTACCTTTCTTCTGTGAAAAATTAATGGAGGCTAATCCTGGGAGTCTTGCCATGTGCACAACAAAGGAAGACTCAAGCTTTGATCGTCTCTTTGTATCACTTCATGCTTCATTGCATGGCTTCCAACAAGGTTGCCGACCACTGATTTTCCTTGATAGCATTCCATTGAGGTCAAAATACCAAGGGACACTGTTAGCAGCGACTGCTGCAGATGCTGATGAAGGTGTATATCCCGTTGCCTTTGCTATTGTTGATGATGCAGAATCTGATGATAGCTGGCATTGGTTCTTACTTCAACTCAAATCGGTGCTTTCAACGTCTTGTCCCATAACATTTGTAGCAGACAGGGAGAAGGGGCTGAAGACTTCAATTGCAGAGATATTTGAAGGTTCATTTCATGCATACTGCCTGCGATACTTAACTGAGCAACTTTTTAGAGACTTGAAAGGGCAGTTTTCTCATGAGGTAAAGCGACTCATGATTGAGGATTTGTATGCTGCTGCTTATGCCACCAAACCAGAAGGCTTTCAAAACTCAATGGAGAGCATTAAAAAGATTTCTGAAGAAGCCTACAACTGGATTATTCAAAGTGAACCTCAGAACTGGGCAAATTCATTTTTTCAGGGTACTAGATATAATCACATGACATCAAACTTTGGGGAGCTGTTCTATAGTTGGGTAGCCGATGCAGATGAATTGCCGATAACACAGATGGTCAATGTAATTAGGGGTAAGATTATGGAGTTGATAGGTGCCAGAAAGGCAGCATCTGATCAATGGGAAACTAGGTTGAGTCCATCCATGGAAGATAAGCTTAAGAAGGAAAGCCAAAAAAATAATTCATTTTCAGTTCTGCAATCAACCTGTAGCACCTATGAGGTTTGTGGTGACACAACTGAGGTGGTTGATATTGACAGGTGGGAATGTAGTTGTAAAGCCTGGCAACTGACTGGTGTGCCATGCTGCCATTCCATTGCCGTAATTAGTGGCATTGGCCAAAGTGTTTATGATTATTGCTCCAGATACTGTACAACCGAGAGCTACAGGTTGACATACTCGGAGATTGTGCATCCAATTTCAGACGTGGAATTGTCTGCTTCGAAAGATTCTCAGCTTGTGGTAACGGTAACACCTCCTCCCACCAAAAGACCGCCTGGTAGGCCAGCTACAAAGCGATTTGGATCTCAAGAAGTAGTCAAGCGCCATCTCCATTGCAGCCGTTGCAAGGGACTTGGCCATAACAAGTCTACTTGCAAGGAGTAATTATAGCGCTGGATACCACCATATGTAAGTGCTTCATTTAATACTATTGCTATGCTGAATTCTAAATTTGCTAGTCTTAAAAGAGCAATATTGGATTGACAATGAACTAATTTATTTCCTTTTTTTATTTTATCAACAGAGTTTCAGCCAAGGATCGGTAACACAAGGGTCTGTACAATGCATCTAACTGATCTTCTGAAGGGACTGAAAAAAAGACACTACAATTACTGTAGTTTAGGTGTACAAATAAGTATGCTAGTTCGATGGTATCTAGAATTCTTTTGCACATGGTTTACTGCTTTAAATTCATGCTGTAATCTTGACGAGTTCGATTCTCCTTGTTTGAAATCTCTCGTTCTCGATAATTGCGATGGAAGTGTGGCAGATATAAAATTACGGAAGGCCAAATAAAAAGGTCTCCTTTACTAGTGCCAATAGAGTACGCTTCCAATTGCACTGATTGTAAATACAACGTCAATAAAGAGTAGATTGACGGCTTCTCTGCATGATTGTTCTAAAGTTGAGTTAAATTGAATTGATTTAAATAAATGGTTAAATTAGTTTTAATCACTTATTGAAACATGCACAATGTGATCAGCTTGAGTGAGCTAAGGTGGAAGTTTTGAGAGTACACCGGTGAGAGGGGGGAAACAGGAATTTTACATTTCAAGAATATTAGACACTATAATCATACGGTGGAAAGAAACGTTCAAAGGTCTAAGATACATCCTGATTAGGACACATGTCTATACAAATGTCCATCTAGTTGTATAGTTAGTGGTTTGACTTGCGTTCCATGCTCTAACTCATTTCGAATAAAAATATTATTTTCAGTATCTTCTTTGTATGAATGGGCGCGTGAATAATAGAAGTGTCTCATTTCTTCTCTTTTTTCTAACACAGTATCTTGAGGTCATATTTTTTTTTCCGATTCCATGACTACGTCTTCCTCTGCAACATATGATTCTTAAGTTTTATTGAAAGTTTTCCAACCTTTTGTTTTTCATTACCGTCTGAAGTTAAATAATGACAATTTCTTGATTTGGAGACAACAAATGCTCGCTATGATCAAAAGTTTAAAAATTTCTTCATTTCTTAGAAGGCATAATGTTCCTCTACGTTATCTCAATCCTTAGGATGAAAAAGACAATAAAAAAAAAGTGGAGTTTCTTCATCATCAACAGCAGGACCAACATATAGTTGTCCAGTTACTAGCTTCGTTACTAGCTTCAACGACCTCTTGTATTTTAACAAAAATGGTGGCGCTTGACACATCATTATCTGGATGTGCTTAAATACGTAATATAAGATTGATCGATGAATCTTTCTCTGTTCAATATCAAGAAAGTGGTTAACAATTATATCTCGTAGTGACCCTTATTTTGTGAATGAAATTGAATCTCTTTTTCTTGCTCAAGAAGAGCGATTTGAAAAACATAGAGTCACAAAAAATAATGTCTTTCAAGTCAGTACTGCTATAATCCATTAGAAGAACACTAATTGTCATAATTTTCACTCTCGTTGTGACAATCATGGAGGTTGTATGTCGTTTGGAACCCTAATTTCTTTTAATCGTGGAATTTTACGAGAACTTTTTGTCAAATGTGTGGCAAACTGGTCATATTGCTCCAAACTTTTTGTCAGATGTGTGGCAAACTAGTCATATTGCTCCAAATTACTCGCATAGGCTTGATCAACAATCATCATTTCAAATTAATGTTAATGTTTCCCAAACTTCTTCCTCTATTATAGGTGATATCGAGTCATCCATTCTTACTACACCTTCCATGTTTGACCATCCCTTTGGTATCCTGATAAGGGACATCTCACCGTATAACAACAATGTCAATATGTTCACAACAAATAATACTTATCATGGACCTAAAACTGTCAAAATTGGTAATTGCTTAGGTATTTTCATTCACAACATCGGTTCTGCTGATTTAGTTTTTCCTTATACTAATATAACTATGAAGCTAAATGATTTATTACATGTGCCTATAAAATATAAAAGAACAACAAAAAAAAGAGAAAGTCTGCTGGCGCAAGACCGAACAATTAAATGGTGAAAGAATACAACCAAAGAAAGCAGAATAACCTCAAAAGTGACTCTAGAGAAAGGAACTTTAGAGGACTTTTGCTCTCAAATTGACTTGATACAAATGACTAGTTCTATTTATAGTACTCACATTCTAGACTCTTAATTAATTTGAAAATTCTCAACTACCATATGACAACATTCTAGACTCTTAATTAATTTGAAATTTCCAACTACCCTATTAATTGTAGACTTCTCCCAACAACCCTATTAATTGTAGACTTCTCCCAACCACCTTATTAATTGTAGACGTCTCCCAATTACCCTATTAATTGTAGACGTCTCCCAACTATCCTATTAATTGTAGACGTCTCCCAACTACCCTATTAATTATATAAAACTCTAGAAATAATCCAAAAAAATCAACTTTATTTTTAACACTAACCTTAAAGTGATCTTTTGGATATTACCTGAGTCTCCTAACAAGGAAGTCTTGGAAAACGACTTTGGAAAATGTCTAACAATTTTTTCCTCACTTTGCACTTCTAATGCGTCAATGGTGCTGTGAAGAACCTTTTTATCTAATAAAGTCATGCTCATTTGGTTCTTGGGACGATTGTGTTTGTGTCTGCGTTTGTGCTCGTGTTTGTATTTGATCTCCCTCCGGTTCTGCTTTACACTCTTTCCTACACCGTTTCAATCCAATAGAAACCTCAAGCATCTTGAGAACCTCTGCCTTTGTCGCATTCGTCGTACATGGCAAGAAGTCGGCAGTGCCACCAACATGCACGATGTTATCAACCGAAGAAACAAGCTTCGCAAGAAAAAACTCCAGAGCATCCTTCCGGCATCGACACGGTCCTCATTGCACTAGCGAACAATTTAACTACTAACAGCTAAAACCAGAACCGTCATTGGTTATTAAAGTGAGTATGTTATTACACAAACTCTTTAATTGACCAATCTCGTTATTCAATTGCATGTTCTCTTTTCTCGGCCGTTCAATTTCTCCCAATAGCTTAAGCGCAGTGGTGCAACTCGTTGTGTGATACTCTGTATTATTATTATTTCCAACATTGGGAGATGAGTTCGAGGATAATACCTGTTTATCATCGGAATTTGTTGGAGACACTACTTTTATCGCTGGTGTCGACACAACCACCATTACAGTATTGGACGTGACTTTGGCTTCATTTCCATCGTACTCTTAGGGGCTAGAAAACTTGGATTGGTCTTCAGTTAGATGATGGCCACAGCCGGAAACCACCATCTAGTCATTTTCAAGGTTGATAGAAGCCAAGGCATCTACATATTTTGTCTTGCCATAAAGCATTTCCCCCAGTCTTCTTCCTCCACAATCTTGTTAGCTACATTACTCTTTTGTAATTTAGCTTGGCAAAATCTTTTAATATGCCCGATTTTGCCACACCGATAACATTTGAAAATCTTCTTAGAAGACTCACCACTAACTCCACTCAAGCTCAAGTTGTTTTGGCCATGTGTGCGAGAGGTTGGGCTATTTTGATTTCCTTTACTCTTAAAGAACTTGTTTCGAGCCATGAGAGGACTTCGTTCTCCTTCTTTTATTGATACACCAACCATTTGCTTTGTTAGTGACTCTTTGAGAGGATAGCAGATTTTCGAACTCCTCGAAGGATAGCTGTTGAACCCATCCTTGTATCGGACATACGAAAATGTACTCCGCCTTTAATCCTCGAATAATAATTCTCCTTATTTGAGCTTCGAAAATTGCTTCCTTTGGATTTAACAAGAAAATCTCCAAACAAAGATTTTTAATTTTAAAAAAATAATAAAAAATGGAAAGATTACCCTGTGTGGTGTTAGCGAGCTCATTCTTCAATAGTTGAAGTCGTGCTTCATCCTTCTTGTTGAAGTGTCTGTCAAATTTCGTGGGTTGATTTGCACCGCATGATGTGATCAAACAAGCTATGAGAAATCGACCGCTTCAAAATGAACTTTGCCTTTGCATTCAATTGCTTCCATCTTTTGAGTGCATTGGCGTTTCCTGACTCGTCTGTGGGAAAAGTTGTATTATTCCTCTCAACTACATCCCACAAATCTTCACCTACGATACAAGTCCTTCATACTCTGTAGTTGGACTGATTTAATACCTCAATACCAAATTCACTATGACCACTTGAATCCATTTTTGAGGCACCAGTTGATTTTTTTTGACCAAGGGATCTTGGCACACAATACTAGAGCCCTTATGGCTTTGATACCATGTAAAATATAAAAAAACAACAGAAAAAAAGAGAGAGCATGCTGGCCCAAGACCAAACAACCAAAGAGTGGAAGAATACAACCAATGAAAGAAGAATAACCTAAAAAATAAAAGAGAATGACTCAAGAGAAAGGAAAAAGAATTTTAGAGGACTTTTAATCTCAAATTGGCTTGATACAAATAACAAAGAACTAGCTCTATTTATAGTACTCATGAGAACATTCTAAACTCCTAATTAAAAAATCAACTTTATTTTTAACAGTGTCTATCATTAAGTTTACAAGTGCTTCAAAATTTGTTTGTGATAATAATGTTTACTTTGTTTTTTTTATCCTAATACCTATTATGTCAAATATCAGGACACCAATCACACTATTATTTAAGGAACAATTAAAGATGACATAAATGTTTTTCCTTCTTTAGACACAGTTGTTTTACTACTATTCACCATACCTCTTATATGTCTATAAAACCTACTGAACAAAGGTGGCATGCCAGACTTAGTCATTGCAATCATAAATTTTTTTCTCAAGTTTTAAAAACGTGTAATATTCCTTGCAATACACAAATTCAATTTTGTGATGCTTGTGTTGTGGGTAAATCTCATCAACTTCTTTATTACATCTACTAATGCGTATGACAAGCCTCTACATTGGTATACATTGATGTGTGGAGTCCAACTCCTGTAAATGTTTCTAATGGTACTTGTCATTATATCTCCTTTCTCGATGCTTACTCCAAATATACATATTTTCTTGATGAACACAAAATCTCAAGTTGCAGCAGCTTACAGAAGGTTTAAAATGTTTTTGAAAATCAAACTAGGTTTAAATTACTCATCATACAAACTCAATACATCAAAGCTCTCCTACGTTGTTAATAAGGCTTGCCAATACATGACCAATCCTCAAGAACATCATTGGAAGGTTGAGAAATGTATATTCAGATATCTTGTCGGCACCCTTAATCCTAACTTCTCCTTTGTAGGAGTTCAAATTACTCACTTCACGGTTTGTGTGATGTTGACTGAGGATTCGATATTGATGACCGAAAGTCAACACTAGGTACTATATTTATCTTGAGTCAAGTATTATCTCTTGGTCTTCTCATAAACAAAAGATGGCGTTTAGAAGTAGTACTGAAGTAGAATATCGCAAAATTGTTGTTGTTGTCCTTACTAAGATAGCATGGTTATCTTCACTTCTCTCCTAGCTGCGAATACCTATTAGCATGCCCAAGTTATACTCAGACAACTTTGAAGTTGTCTTTTTCACTGTTAATCTTGTCATGCATTCAAAAATCAAACACTTTGAACTCGATCTTCACTTTGTAAGAGACATTATTCACAATAAAAGAGTTGTGCTTGTTCATATCCCTCTTAGGTATCATTTAGTTGATTTCCTCACTAAACCTATTTCTAGATCATCCATTTGCTCTATTTGAACTAAATTTATGATTGTAGTCAATCCAACCATAAGTTTAAGGAGAATATTAAACACTATAATGATTATATTGTGGAAGAAAAGGTAGAAAGGTCTAAGATACATGCTTATTAAGACACATGTCTATCTGGTTGTATGGTAGTGGTTTGATATGTGTGTCCCTTACTCTTACCCATATTATATATATACTATATTTAGTATCTTCTCTGTAGTAATATGTGCATAGGAATAATAAAAATGACTTATTTTCTCCCATTTTTTTATATCTCTTCTTTCTCTTTTACTCTATTTATTAACAAAGAAATTTAAAGTTGTTTTTAAATTATTTATTTAGATAAAATAATTAAAATTTATTAAATTTTAGTTTTTTATAAAATATTTTTATTATCATTAAATATAAAAATATGAAATACAAAAATTACAACTTTAATCTTATAATCAAATATAGATAGACAAAATAATAATAATTACTACAAGTTTCAATTAACATGATAAGGTTGATATATATACCCAAAAATAAACTTATGATATGAACTCATTAAATTTTTGATAAATTCTAAGACAAAAATAGTTCTTATATAAGTGAATACAACAAATGTATTTACTTATTTATTTATTTATTCTCGACAAGAATACAACAAATTTATTAATGTTGAGTAATACAAGTAATTTCATTGATGTCAATCAAAGATAGTAGTTAATTTTTTTATCAACTCTAATTGAAAACTACAATAATTAATATCAATTAAGAATTATCTTTTGTCCAAAATATAGAGAAAGATATCCTAATCATCATCTTTAAAAATAACACTCTTTTATGAGAATAACTAACATCATCTAAAAAATAACACTCATTCATAAGGATAAAAAAATAGTCTCAGTGACAATGAGCAAAATATAATTACATTTAATTTTAACTTAAAAAAATATTTTTCACATCAATTAGAAAATTATCCGGTCAATAATATCTCCATTTTCAGTCAAATAGATGATTTCGTAAAAAAAAATATTTTAATCAAACTTGAATAGAAATGAAAATATAATTCAAAAAAAAAAAAAAGTTTCGTTGTTATTTAATTATTGTTGTTTGGACAAAGTTGTATTCTATATGTTGTATGTGTTCATTATCAAATTTATTAAAGTTTCATTTGAAAAATATACACTATATTCAATAAAATGTAAATTTAATTAAATAACATAGTAACTATGCCTAAAGTAGAATATGTAAATTTTGTTCTTATTATATTATTACAGAACGATGTTGTTCATCACGGATAAGAATCAAAATATAATAATAAAAAAGATGGCTCAGTTACCGAAAACATAGCCCAGGTAATAGAAATATAAAATGAAATCACTTTTGGCCTTTTCTCATTCTCCTTCTCTGGCATCCCCTTCCATCCACTCCCCTCCAAAACCCTAAAACCATCATTTCCAAACCAATCGCCATGGTCATGAACCTTCCTCCGACTAACCCCGCTCCTCCGCCGCCAGACACCGCTCCCAATGCCGAATGCGGCCACTGCAGCTCCAAGGACAGCCGTCTCTTCCACCGTCTCTGGATTCGCGGCATGAGCCGCCGCGTCTGCACCTCCTGCGTCCTCCTCCTCCACCCCTCGTCCTTCTGCCCTTCCTGCTTCCAATTCTTTGACCACCCTATGTCCAACACCTCGGCCCACCGTTTCCTGTCCTGCACCAAATGCTCCTCCCTCACTCACCTCGACTGTCTCCCTTCCCCTCCGCCTTCCTCCCCCTTCCTCTGCCCACCTTGCTCTCAGCCAAACTTCTCTTTCTTCCCCGATTGGACATCCCCCCTCGACAAGCGCCGCGCCCTCATTCTCCTCTGTGCATGCAAGGTCGCCTCCGCCGCCGCCAACAAGTCTCTCGCCCTGGCCCGAGCCCGAGTTGAGCGGACCGTCCGCGAGTCCGCCCTGGCTCGAAAGAGGGCCCGGGACGCTCTTGATCATTGCTCCGTTCTGGACAAGATTAAGCGCCTGGGCCTGGAGGGTACCCTGGAGGTTTCTAATGCAAGGAATCTGGGAACACATCATAATAATGTTGTGTGTAAAAAAGAAGAGTTGAATACCTTCACAGGACAGGGTAAGGTTAATGTTAAGGCACCTTCTGAGGTGCAGCCCTTGCCTCGCCCTGTCATAAAAAATGATGCCAAGTTATTGAATCGATAAAGGAGTTGATAGGATAGGATAGTTGGTAGGTGGCATTGGAAAACCATTCAAAGGTATTTCCCCTTTTAAATATTGTATTTATGTTTTATTTTTTCGAGGTTATAGGGATTAAATACACTTTTTTTTTATATTTTATTCATTGAATGGTGTTGGTTTTGTGGATTAAGTTATGAACACCTTGCTTGAATGGTTTGCATGCAGGTTGAGGAAGTGAGTGACTGTGTTCTAGATTTACTGTGGGGGAGGAATTCTGAGGAAGAAGACATTTCACTTGTTTTGAGATGTATTTTTTCTTGAAGCATGCGGTTGTTGATGTGGTTCATTTTCCATTCCGATATACCCTTGTAAAGCCTCCCTAGTAATGTGATTATGGCCGTAACTACTTAAAGCACATTGTTTTCTCTTTAGGACCAGATCTTAGGTCATTCTTCTGTGATCTCTTCTTTTTCTTTTTACTTTCATTGTTTAGTGGCTGGTGGGTTACAATGACTTTGGCTACATTAAAATTGGTTGGATTTAGGAATTTTTTTCGCTAGGAGATTTTATTTTGTACTTTTGGCTCATGATGGATCAATGACGTTTTGAGTATATTTTAGAACTGGTTAATGATTTGCTGTATGCCTTAGAAGGAATTTAATTATTTTTTTTTTATTCAACTTGATGTCAGGTTTATGTCTCTACTTAGCAGCTATCCTGTATGCTCTAAGTAGAGCTTAATAAACTTATCAGTTCTTCCTTTGGGCTCTTGATGTTCCAGTTTAATTCTCATGGTAAAAGTTATGACGAGGACTTTTTGGCTTTTCTAATAAACTACTTGGCTTTTCTAATAAACTAAAAGTTTATTGAATCAAGAATGTAAGTGGTAGTGGAACAAGGGTGAGGGAAGAGTACAGTTACTAAATTCAAACCCAATGTAATTTTGCCTGTCATTTTGATGGATTAGACCTCCAAGTGTGATGGTCGATATCGTTGATATGGTCGATATCGTTGATATGGTCGATATGATGATATTTAAACCAACATGGGAGAAATTCAGTTTAATCTGACGCAATGATTGGCTTGTGCATTCTTTGGAAGGTCAAAATAAAAGATCATAAAGTGAACATTTTTGTTCTGAATATAAAATAAAATAATTTAAGAACTGTTTCAAAATTCAGAATTGCTTTTGTAGAAAAATGGAGAGGATAATCTTTTGTTTTAATAATTTTCCAGAAATTATGTAGTGTTTTTATATTTATTTTTTTTCAAAATATTTTTTATAATATGTTTTTGTATTAACCATTAGCGGGTGTTACATCAGCAACAACAAGGAACCTTAACAGTGACATGCCATTCCGTGCTGTGGTGCATCCAGGTAGTGTTTAAAACTTAAAAGGTGGAAGGGTCATTGTGTTGGTCCACCATGTACCTAAATTCAGAACTTTCAAAAATAAGCGGAAATTCGTAAGCCAAAAAAGGTTCCCCTAAGTTCTGAATGGGTAAATACTCGCGTCAGACAATTATTAATATACTTTCTTTTTAATATAATAAGAAAACAATATTTAATATATTTTACTTTTAATATACTAAGAATAATAATAATTTCTATATAAAAATTTTAGTTTCAATTAGTTTTGTTTGAGTTTTATCAATGATGAAAATAATTAAATACTTACTAGATTTTTAATAAATTAAAGGAAAATTAACTTTAATATACTATTATTCTAACTCTGACTAACATTATTATTAAGTCACATGTTTAAATGTATATTAATGAATTAATTATATATAAATATTAACATTTTCTTTTATTAATGAAAATTAATTAAATATTAATATTTTTGTTAATAAACACATGTAATAATTACTAAAGTTACTTACGCTTAATTATCATTCATAATTATCATCCACCCTTATTCTTTTTTATTTAATTTGTTTAGTCAGGACATATAACCCAGTTAAAAATAATATTACATTTTAAAAATATATACATGTAATATAATTTATACTTTCAATATTTATATTTAGATAAAAAGTAATTTTATTAATATAATTTAAATTTTTAAAAAATACATCTCATTTTTTAAAACAAATTAAAATGATTCACCAGTCCGTTTAAAGTTGAGATATGTCTATAATTTAAAATTATTATTATACATAATTTAAAGAGAGAGAGAGAGAGAAATTTAGATAGAACATAGAAGAGAACTTTTACAAATTAATATATGCCTAAACTAATTTTAATAGATGAAAAAGTTAATTTTATCTAATGAAAAAGTTAGTTTCAAGTTTTTTTCTAAAAGTTCTTATGATGAAAATAAACTCTAACTCTATCTCATTCAGTTGTGAGCTTGATTAAATCAGCAATAGACAATAAGTAGCTTTCAAGCTATCTCCCCAACCCCTTCAATTAATATAGGATGAGGTAGAACCCTCAAGAAGTAAAAAGTCAGTAAACCATAAGGACAGTAACCTCGAAAAATCTTCCTCTTTTATAAAGCAGTTGGTAGCTACCATTGTCAAATATCATGGATGTAGACAATGAAGTCATCTGCAACATATAAATTAGACATGTTAGATTCCGCAAATGAATGGTAAATTATTAGAAGGTCACAGTTTTGATATGACTGCAAGATTTAACTGTCAATGAAAAGAATCTAAAATCCTCAAGGTTGACACTAGCTAGTAATTTACTTTAACACTTGCACTTTTGAGACCATTTGATGGCAGCAAGAAGAATAAAATAGCTTCATAGAGAAAGCATGGCATGTATACACTGTAAACAAGAGTAAATTTTTTAAGTAAAGTCATGTACAAATCACAAGTTATTCCACACCTTAGCAAGTAGAGCATGTCAAATAAACCAAGCTAACATCTGTCATTCTGCTTCTCTTGAAAGAATTGTCATTGAGACAATAGTTTCTTTCATTGCTGCAAGACTAGGTGCTGAATGAACAATCCTTGATGGATGGAGAAGCACTCATGATGGAAGTGGCATGTTAAGCAATTAAGATTTCTTTTATAGAATGCTGAAGTTCATGTATCCCCGAGGCCTTCTGCAAGAATATTGCTAACAGAATCTAGTGAGGCAGAGTTATCAAACAACTTTGTTTGACTCATTCCTTCTCTAACATCAGATCCAATCAATAGATTATGAGTGGTTGCATCAGGAACCCAACCTTTTTCTAACATTGAATCTAGTAATCTACGGGTCTGGTGTTCCCTACCCTCTTTCAACAGGCCCGTTATCAGTAAGCCATACATTGCTGAATTCAAAATGTCACCACCTGAAATTCTATCAATTGCACTAGAAATCATAGATAACTGAGAATGATTGGCCATGAACGACAATTGATCAAATAGTTGGTCTGGATCAGGTATCAGACCTTCATTGACCATTGTATTGAAAAATAAAACACATTCCTTTATCTTGTTTTGTTTACTCATACTTTGAATAAGAATACAATATGCTTCCAGGTCAAGATTGCTGCCCACCATCAACATTTGTGAGAGGAATGCTAACATATCTTCTGCCCTCCTTGATCTTAACAGCTCCCGCATGATAGCAGTTTGTGTGGCAATACAGCAAGAAATACCACAAAAATAAGCTAATTGCCATAACCTTATGGCTTCTTTGACCCGTCCAGAGTCACATACACATTTCATCAACTTGTAGAAGGCCAAGGAGTCAAGAGAGCATCTCTTCATTGACATATAGTGAAACACTTCAAGGGCATCTTCAGAATGTTTGATGTCACAGAGACCACCAACTAGTTCAGAATAGGAGGCAAAATCTAAAATCCAGCATCTGGTGCAAATTTGATGATATAGTTTCATTGCTTCTTCATACTTGCCCAACCTACAGTTGCCAACTACAAGAGCAGAATATGTTCCGCGGTCAAGAATAACAAATGATTTGATCATTCTGCCAAGAAGTGTATATGCCTTCTTGATGTCCTCATTCTCACAAAACCATCTAATGAGTATGTTCCAAGATTGACAATCAGCTATATGTCTCTCAGACATTGTCTCGGGCAGAACATTTGCTGCCAGAATTTCACCAGCATTACAGCAACCTCCAAGCAATGCATTGAAAGGAGCAGTTTCATGAATTTGTCTATTTTCTAAAAACACTATAGCATCATTAATTTTTCCTAATTCACAAAAACACTTCATTATATTAACAAGAACATAATGTTTTGGTGGCATACCACTTTCTATCATCTCATTTATGAGGCCAACAGCAGAATCCAACTGCAAGTTGTTGCAAAAACATCTGACTAGAGCCTCGTAAATGAAAGAATCTGGCACAAAATCAGAATCCTTCATCATTTTAAACAACTTTAAAGCCTCCTCTATCTTATTTTCTCTGCAAAAGAGAGGTATTGTGCAGGTATGAAAACTCAAATCCGGTTGACATTTAACTTCGAACATTTGTTCTAAAATAATAGCAGCTTCATCCACTCGACCATTTTCAATGAGACCCTTCACAAGAATCTCAAAAGTCTTACTATTTGGATTGCACCCTTTATTGTTCATTCTCCTAAATTGATCCAAAGCCAAGTCAATCTGATTGGTGGCAGACAATGCCTCTATCAAATAATTCAAAGTGTCAACTGTGGGTAACACACATGCCTTCACCATCTCCTTATAAACAAACAACGCCTTTTGAAAATCTCTACCTTTTCCTCCCACAAGAGCACCCAATAAAACATTAAAAGCCTCAATGGGCAGTCTATACCCACCCAAAGTCATGTTCACTAAAACTGTAATAGCTTCTTCAATCCTACAATGCCCCACAAATGTTTGAACCAATGCCACAAGTGTTTCTTCAGTACCAGGGCACCTATCCTTGGCCATGTTTTTACAAAAATCCCTCATTTCCACAACTTTCCCAGCCATACCCAGTTTCAAAATTATCTGATAATATGTTTTCCAAGTGTGGCGAAAACTATTTTGCCTTGAAGCCCATTTGAATATCCTAACCCCTGAGTTCAAATCATTTGTCCGGTCCAAGATCCGGATTAAGTTGTCAGGGGTAAGCTTATTTCTCAAAAAGTTGAGATTTTGATCTAATTCAGATGAATCCTTGAGTTTAAGGATCTCTGGGGTTTCTGAAATTTCTGCAATACAGCTTGAAGAGAGACAAACCCATCTGAGGAATCGAGTAGGATATGCCGAAGATGGGAGCTTTATTGCCATGGAACAAAGTCAAAGAATAATTGAAGATAAGGAAAAAATTGAGATCTGACCTGAGTACTGATAAGGCTATTTGATATTGTATGGAGTAAAATTTCAGAAGGTGGGAGTTCAAAGTGTTCTAAAGGAAACAGCAAGATCAGAACTGGCAAATTTTTTTATTCTAAAAGTTTTTTTTTTTTTTTTCAAATCTTTGGCCATTTTGGCCTTCCTGGTTGACTAATATTAAAATTTTGAGTTTTCTAAAAAAATTGTCTCAAAAAAAATTGTCTGGTTGAAAGTAAGTTTTTTACAAAAAAATATGGTCTGAAGTGAGAAAAAAAAAACATAAATAAGCTGGGTTAATAACCTTTTATTGAACTTTTTTGGAATTTTGAATTTAAGTCTTTGATATAAAGTTTAACCCATCTGAGTTTCTAAAATATTTTCATTCATGTTTAGTAAAAAACTAGAAAATAAAGTAAAAAATTATAATATTATTTAATTTAACTTTTATTGTTTATATATTATTATTATAACAAAACTAAGATTTAAAAAAGAAAAAAAAAATCTTATGATCCCCATCTATAATACTATCAAGTTTTTAAGTCTAAACTAACCCGTACCAACGGGATTTTTCTTATTTGTTTTTGTTTGATTTGATTGCAACTTAATCTTAATTTAATATTAAAATGTAATAACCAAATTTTAAAGTAATAATTTATAATAATTTAGAAAATTTTAATAAAATATATATTATTATTGACAGAAATAAGTATAAAATTTGTTAGTGTACGAATAATAAAAGATTTTATATTAAAAGTTGATATAGCGACATACTCATTAAATAGGCCTTTATTTGTATGAAAAATTATGAAGATTTTGAATGTAAGTAATATAGGTTAAAAATATTTTAGGATTTGTTATATTAGTAGATTAAATATTTAATGTCAGTAGTTCAAATATATTGTATAGAATTTTGTAGGAAGAATACTTAATACTTAAATAGTAAATTTCTCAATGTGAATAAAAGTAGCTTAGGAAATTATGCTATTATAAATAATATATTTTAGTTATGCTTAATATAATAATAAATTGATTATGAATACATTATTAGAATAAAATATCATTAAATATTATATATAATTATTTTTTTTATTTTTAGATATTATAGATATTATATAGATTTCTATAAAATTATCTAAATTTTAGATATTATATTTATCTTTTTTTCTTTTCATTTTGTTAATATGTTTATCATTACATGTCGTTTTTTTTTTTTAAATCCTAAACTCTAAATAAGAAATTTATCAGTGGTGATTTTTTCTATATTTATTTTTATAATTTTATTTTCTTGCATGGTTATCTTGGATTGAATCCAGTCGGCTTATTCTTTATCTAAAGACAATTATAATTTTTGGAAAAAGTCATCAAAATGACATTTATTGCAACAATAAATATGGTTTTGTAGTTGGATCCATTACATATTTTCTTTAGCTTTTGGAATGACAACATTGGTGTTCCTAGTTTTGAAAGAACCAAGTACATATGTTTCAACAAAATTTAATATTAATATATTATTATAAAATTAAAAAATATTTAATTTTAAAATTATTAAGTTTATATTTGTATTATAAATATTATTTAATAAATAATAATTTTAGAAATTTTATAATAAATAATAAATTAAAAATATTTTTATTTTTTAAAATATATTAAATAGTTAAGGAATCTAAAGTTTAAAATTTTCTCATATTTTATCTTTTTTTATTAGTGATTTCTATTTCTATCTCCTTATTTTCTTTAAATCTTTTACTTAACTTTTATATTATTATTTCAATTTAAGTGTTTAAAGTCATTAGTCTAATATCTAATTTCAAATTTATTTTATCATTATACACTAATATTATGCATTTATGTGTGTATCTCTACTTGAAGCTTGAAGTAATAGATTGAGAAATTGGAGTTTGTGTTGACTTTTGCCTCTTTTGAATCTATAGTAAAAATAAAAATTTAAAACACATCATTCGATGATCGCTTTAGTTTAGGAATGCACCATTTGATGACCCCTTTAGTTTACAAACGCACCATTCAATGGCTCGTTTTAGTAACACGCCTTTCGACCACATTTATAGACAACAATTTCATCAGACTTTAATATTAAAATGCACAAATATAATATGAACCTCATCTTTTTACGTTCCCTCTCAACTAGCAATTCCTCCGCTTGCTTCTTGATTTGTATGTTGTTATGCTACAATCTTTACATGGTATTGAGAATTTTTTGCAAGGTTAGGGTGACACCATCAGCATTGAAGGGCATTGGTTGTCTGTGGTTCCTCATTTTTACTCTCAGGGTAGTATTTGTGGTTAGTGCTTCATGAAAATATTGTGGGAGTATGAATAGTTTACTTGCTCCACGGTGGACGCCAATTTGTTTTAGCCACGGAAGTTTTTGATCGCTTGCTAAACTAGCCCAAATAGAACTCTTTTTAGTCTCATATCTCATTATAGGTTTATTCTATTTATTCCTTCACTTTTCTTATAAAATAATTGATTCTGATACCAAAATTGTACCTAATTTGTAACAACATTTCAATATTTTACCTACTTCCTCTAATCAGTACTTAAATGTAGTTATTTGAAATATTTGATTTTCTCTTTGATTACAAAAATCTGTACATATTTGGGTCAACATTATCTACGACTCATTTTTATGGATACATAGATCCTGTTTAACACTCTTTATATACTAACAATTCCTCCTTGGGGTCTAAGACGGATGAATTACCTTGAATACAATATACAAAATGAGTTGAAATATTTGTTAGCAAGTGAAATAAAACAAAAAAATTATAAATATAAAATATTATTCAATCATACTTGATTGTACTCTAAATTTAAGTTATCAAGAGAAAATGTCTTTTATATTATAATGCGTGGATATTTTATCAACTCCAATACAAGTTAACTAATATTTTTAAAATTTTTTAAAAATAGATGATATAAGTGAAAAATGTTTTTGTTTTTTATGATATTATAGATGAAACAAAAGTTATTGGACTTGGTATTAATGACTTTCGAGGACAAGAATATGATAATAGGTCTAATACAAAAATAAAACATTAATGTGTCCAAAAAAGATTTCTTAATATTAATCTTAAAGCATTTTATACTCTACATAGTTGTCATAGTCTAAACTAAGTACTTTATCATAGTCTAAACTAAATACTTTGTGATATGTCTAATTATTGTGATAAAGTTACATCTTTCTTTAAAGTGATATAATATATATATATTATTTTTTTCTTCTGAAAAAATTACTGAAAGTGTAAGAACGATAAGATTTCAAACTCCTTAAAAAAATATTTTATTTAAATTAGTTAGAACTATTAATAATTTTAATATAAAAAAATGAAATCGGACTGTTTGTTTAGCAACATTCATGAAGTTAAAAATTTTAAACTTTTATTACACATACATGAAATATTATTGACATTTATTAGTAAAAATTTACTATCAAAAGATATTAATATAACTATTAAACAATTAAAAAAATTTCTTTTAATCTTTTAAACGTATAAAGAAAATAAATTTGAAAATACACTACATTTTTTTTCTAAAATCACATTCTAAAATAGATCTGAACAAATTAAAATATAAGAAGATATACGAACAATTCAATAAATAAAAAACACCAAAATACGTAAGCTAATTCCAACTTAATCTAATTGCTTACCAAACATCAAATAAGTTCATTGACTGAACCGAGTCTGATCAAAATTTGTGAGCATACAGATTAATAAATTATACTCGGACAGCAGTGTAGCTTGATTTCACTCAGCTATGATGGGCTTATGGCGTCAACATTCACTCAAGTGCTACGTGAAAATATTGGAAAGAGAAGAAAATTGTATTGGATTAAGACAAACTGAACGGGCTATTGATGCCACTATCAGGACTCACTTAAAAGCAAAAAATTTATAATAACAAGGCTTCATCAATGATATGTACTTTACAGAAAGCATATATTCAGATAGATATGATATACTGTTACTAGCATTAAAGGAAAATGGAAGGAAGCAGGAGCAGAGACCTATTACCAAATTTTCAATTATCCTTTGAGAAACATGCCAAAAGCCAACTCCAAGTAAGGGAAAAACATTAAAAATCACAACCCTACAAGAACCATCGGAGCAAGAGATATAGAAAGCATTTTGGTTCCACGATCGCTGATCATTTCCAAAATCTCCATGTAGTGATTTGGTCATAGTGAAAAATCCTCCAGAAACATGCCTTGTGCATGGGTCAATATAGTTTTTTTTTTGTTGGTGGTCAATATTGTAAATCATGAGCTTAAAGGATAACCAATAAACATGATAATACAACAGTTTTTGAACGGCATTCCACATATATCATTTCTCAGGTGATATCCAACGCAGTGGATTCACGTAACTTGCCTGAAGCTCGACAAACTTCCAGCAATGCATAGTTCGGTCATTATCCTGGACGCTACTTAGGAGGCATAAGTCAAAGGATCCACCGAGTTCGGTTCAATAAGTCAAACTCCAAACAAAATGTGTAGCAACATAAGTACAAGCCAGAGTTTTCTGAGGAGGGCATATTGGTTCCAAGATAGATCCACTGTGATGTATACCAGTGGCTAAGAATTTGTAACCCCAGCAACCAGAAGACTCTTTAGGGTTTGTATGTTTCAAGTTTCATTTGTTGTCCAAAAGCTAATTTCCTTTGCCCTTTGACCAGAACGTAAGAACCTTACCAATATTCATATCTGTAAGCTTATAGCATTCAAGGTACTTACACACCATAGCCCATTATTACTACCTACCTTTGATTAGGATTAGAAAGAGAGGTTTATTAAGATAAAGCCTGATGTCCTAAAGCTGCTAATATATTCAGTAACTGTTTCATTTTGCCAGCATGCCTTCTAGAGTTATTGACATGCTACGACCTCTGAATCAGAATTGACCTCAGTAAGAGTGATGTTAAGTGGTTGCCAGCCAAATTGCTGATGCACAATCCATTTTTTAACGGTAATTGCTAGGTTCAAAATCTGTAGGACATCACCCAAAGCATGTTTTGTCAAGCACATATTCTTAATCACAATACCTGCTTCATACCTAGAGAAAAGACAGAAGTATACATATAATGAGAAACATAAAATTTTAAGAAGCTGAAATAAACTAAATTATAGTATCCTTACTTGCACTGAGTACTCATTATTGCTAATCTTCCGGAAGAAGTAGTTAGAAACTTCTTAATTTCATTCCATGTCTCTTTTGAGTGCTTGTTAGGATTACCACCTATAGGATTTACACACTTCCAAACTTTATCATTCTTACCAACAAACAACTGCAAAGCACCTACATTCTGCTTCACTACCATCTGCTGCTCAATGGCACTCTCCAGCGCCTTCTTAACATCTGTATTGCGATGGTTGGGATCTCCATATCGAATACAATCTGTTATATTTGACTCAGTTGGCATAATTTTTTCAGTTTTGAGTGTGTTCAAGGCAAGTAAAATAACCCCTATAAGACCTTGGACGTATTCAGAAGGTTTAGGAAATCCTGGAGATCCCCACATACCATTAACAGGAAGATTATTATTACCCACAGTTGCCGATGACGTAGGTTGGTGTTCTGGACCATGCGGATGACCATTATACAAATGTTGTGCGTTCTGTATCATATGCCCATTTGGTTCATCAATTGACTTAACAGGATTTGGAGAATTAATTTTAGAACTCCGTTTCGAGTTCCCGTTCCAATGTTTAACAGGGCGTGGATCGTGAGCATTACTACGATATCCAGAAATATTGCCAATATCTGGCACCTTTGTAAGTGGTGCTGCAGAAAAGCTGGGCCCACCAGTCCTAGGCGGCACTACTGAAGTTGCGAAAGTTTGGGAATTTGGAGAAAATGAACTGCTTGGTGCAAAAGGAGGTTGCAAAGGAAAAGGATGTGAATATGAATTTTGATGATTGCCTTGTAGATTACCATTATTGCCTTGTGTTTGATCAGGATTGCCACTAGTAAAATTTGGGGTAGAACCACTTGGGGGAACATTATGGGTATAGTTGCTGGGTCGAGAAGAATTTATATTGCCATAATTTTCTTGAAGTCCAACTGGAGCTGGATTCATGACCCTGGGTCCATTTTGTTTACTTGAATTTCTCCCATTCGTTTTCCCATGATGTCTAGAATCAAGTTGCCTTCCTGTACCAGGAAATTTCTGATTTCCTGTATGAACTTCTGAATAGGATTCCACATGCTGCGGTATCTGAAAGGCATTATGGACTGGACTTTGTAAGGAATCATAAGACGATTGGATGTCGTTATTACCCAGTTGTAGTGATTCACCATTCATAAGGGGAGGTCCTCCAGCCAAGAGACTAGTCCAAAGCCACACGCTCTTAGCAGCTGCTACTAGGGGTGCAGAAGCTTTCTGAGGTTGTGCAAGAAGAATATTATACCTCCTCAACCGCAACTGATGAAGAGCATTGGAGAAGTCTCGATCACCAGAAATTAATAAGTAATTAGCAGGTGCAGGATTGTCCACGGCCCAGAACAGCATGTCAACAAGAATCTTTTTGTCACTTGCATCTTTAACCCCTGGTAGCAAAAATATGAAAACATCAATTACACAAAATCATAATTTGAAGGAAAGCAGATAGATTTGCAACAAATTATCCCGAGAGGCTCATAACAAGGTACTTCAACAGAGAACACTAACAAATCAGTAAACTCATTGACAACCCCTTATCATGATCATTATAAATTGATTATCAATCCAGAGACTCATCATAACATGATAACAAGGTTCTTCAACAGAGAAGACTAACAAATCAGTAAAAACTCATTAACAACACCTTATCATGATCATTATAAATTGATTGTCACCCAAGAGGCTCATAACATGATAACAAGGTACTCAACAGATAGAAGACTAACAAATCAGTAAACCATCAGCAAGCCCTTATTATGATCCTTATAAATAGATTGCCACCCTAAAGGCTTTTCCAATTCCATCTTTAACGTCTTGTTTGGTAGGAAGAAAATAGGAACGGGAGGATGAAAATAGGAGTGAAAACAATATTAGTTGTTTGATAGGATCCACTAGAACCATTACCCTTTATTTTTCATTATTTCCATTCCTTTTGTTAAATTCTATATCCTTGATTTCTTTTGCCTCTACCAAGATGGTCCTAAAAGATAAACATGATTGAACACCAAGAAAATCAAATAAACTAACAAGGCAGAGGATATTCAAGTAGTATTAGTTATAAGCGAAAGTACAATGTCAAACTCTTCTCTCAAAAATATAACTTTAAATTGATCTGATAAGAGAGTCGTTTGATCATGGAATCTGGAAACATCATAGCAATGCATCCTTCTTCCAGAACCGGATTAGACTAGTCACAAAATCGATAATATCGATGATGATGACGACGACGACGACAAACACATAAACAACACTTATAATAACAAGTTAGGTTAGGTTCTGTTACGCGTAAGAGTTGTGATCAATCATTCTGAAGGAATTCAATAGAATATTTGGTTTGTTAGAAAAAAAAAATAAATAAATAAACCTAAGTCAACGCGATACATGCAAGCAACCGCAAGTTTTGAGTTGGATAAAGAGGAGAAATGGATTACCGGCAGGGACATGGTTGAGGGAGATGCCGGTGCTGGAGAGGGCATGCTGGACGGAGGCAGTGATGCGAGTGGTGTCGCCGTAGGCAGAGATAGAAACGGGGCCGCAGTAGTTCATCCGAATTAGAGCGGAGCTTATGTTCTGCGCGATGGCGTGGGGATCGCACCCTTTCGGCACGTGACAGTTCTCTATGTCCCACCAAACCGACGTCTTGGTCAACGAGTACTGCGCCTCCGCATTCACCGTGGCCGCTCCGCCTCCGCCCATCTTCCTGTTCTGGAACCTTCCAGTTGGATGAAGTTGAAGTGAAACTTAACTTGTGGCTATGGTTACTTGTGAAAGAGGAAGTGTCTGGCTTGGGGGTTACTTGGAAGTGTGCTTTGACGTGTTTGCCCTTTTGGGTTTGGAATAAGGAGTTTAAAAGGAGGAGACCAAGAAAAGAGGGTAGTTGGAAAAATGCAGAAGGACTTGACTTAGAGGAGTGCGCTCTGACAGGTCAGTTCGATGTGGGACATTGTTTTATTTCATTTTTTTTTCCCTTTTTTTTTAACTCTGTCAGCCCCTTTCTTTTTATCGTGGCCCGAGAAGGCTCATCTATATGCTGGTGGCTTTCCTTTTCAATGACTGTGGTAGGTGGCTTGCTGATGCTGAAATAATTTTACTTTATATTTTATAAAAATGTAATTGTGTGAAATTTTTCTTATACAGTCTATTTAGCTCTTCTAGAAAAAGAAAAAACAACAATAAGAGAGTTCATTATATGTTTGCTAAGATAACTAAATTTGATAGTAATTTATTTAATAATTTTATTTCAAATTCAAACTCAATTAATTGAGAAAGTAATTAATTGTCAGTAAAATTAAAAACATAAAATGAATTTATCGTATTAATTTTATTTTAATGCTGTGGAGACTGATAACATATATCAAGATATTTACATTAATTATATTTAATTTTAAAACTTATTTAAATTAAATTTATTCATTAAGATGAACAGTTGTTTATGTAACATTAATGCAAATTGAATTTATTTGCATTAATTGTATTTAATATTAAAGGGTTTTACGATCTTATGGATCATTCTATTTTCTTACTTTAGGTGATATCTCTGAATTATATATAATACATAAAATGATAAAATTTAATGATTTTATGATTAAATTCTTGATTTCTAGCTATCTTGTTTTTAATAATTATAAGAAAATGTAATCAATGAAAGTATTTGGTTTGGGATCTAAAATAAATTATCCCATATTGATCAGATTACAAGCCATTAGTTTTTTTAATATATATTTAGAGTTGTAAAAAATAAATCTTATAGCCTCTTATAAACTATGAAATTTATTTTATACAATCTACTTTAATGTCATATTATTATTTTTAAAAATAAAAAGTAAAATTTAAAGTATGCTAATAATAATAATAATAATAATAGTAATAATAATAATAATAATAATAATAAAGATAGTTATAATTGAGTAAAATGTAAAAACCAAAAGCAGGTTTGCTATATTTTAAGTGATAAGCAAATAAAATATCAGGTATGCTTTTTTTTTATCAGCAAAATATAGGTATGTGTTAGCCAAAAGAAGTCTATAGTCTATGAATTACTCAAATGAAGTTGAAAAAATAAAAACAAATCAAATAATTGATTAAATAAATATAATATATATATATATAAAACAAAATAATATATTGGTATAAAATAATAAGTTTTATCATCATTTTTATCCCCAAATTATTTCAAATAATTAAATTTGTGGTTATAAAATTTATGTTGAATCCAAATATATAAATATAATTATTTAATTAATTAAATAATGTTAGATATCCAAGTAATATAAATATAGAATAAGAATATAATATACTTAAATAATGTTGATATAAAATAATAGATTATCCAAATTATTTACGTAATTCAATTTAGTAGAAATATAGATCCTAGGAAGCTAAACGTATAACTTTAAAATAATTAAATAATCATTACTAATGTAGATATAAAATAATAGATTTATTGTTATAAAATCAAAATGAAAATATTATATTTAAAATTCAATTTGAAAATTAAAAAATATCTTAATTGAATTCTAAAATTATAGTCAAGTTAACAAAATATTATTATTTATATTTATACTTAAAACATATATTATATTGAGTATATTACCTTTCAATTGAATTATGCTTATTTTAAAATTTATGAAATTTCTTTATATGTGTAAATTATTTTTTATAAAAGACATAATTTTATTCATATGAAAATCAATGTAGTTATAAAATATGAAAAAAAAAAACAAAAAAATATCCGTTAACAAGATTTTCTTAAATAAATTCTATTTGTAATTAGTTTGATAATTATATATTCAACACTTTTTCTTAATTTTAGAACTATAAACTCCAGTCTTTAATTTTAAGTATTCAAATATAACTTTTGAAAATATGTTAAAATATAAACACTTTAATTATTTGTTTTACTTTATTCCTTCTTTTCTTTGAATTTCTATTAAGAAAAAAGTTTTATCTTAAAATGTTTAATGAAATATTGGATCATTGACTATTGAATTGTAGTATAGTTGCCTACAAAAATTTATATATTGTTTTATTGTTTCATATACAAATTTATCATGATTTGTCTAGTTCAAATAGTTTGATTCATTTTAGCAACAATTACATATCACATTTTTTGTTTTTTTAGAGTACTAAGAAAAATTTCAAATCTAAAATAAAAGTAGTAATCAAATGTATTTCTCATGTCATCAATACAATAACCAGAGTAAATTACATCATAATCTAATTATCTAACAATTCATTTGGCAGACTGAGAATAAACTTCAATATCATAATGTGTAAACCTTGTAAAAATAGTTATTACAAACATAATATTAGGTCTTATAGTATTAAGATACATTAGGCAATCTATTAAGTTTTTTAATGATGTTATAATCTACATTGTCTTCTTCATATTTGTTGAGTTTTTTTTTTTTTTTTTTTTTTTTT
>Ga0209489_101197_pt1 | contig 52897 bp, 43 predicted proteins | sample SiratrowhiteBW_FD_187527 | JGI IMG/M metagenome (GOLD analysis project Ga0209489, IMG submission 187527) | Root nodule microbial communities of legume samples collected from California, USA - Siratro white BW (SPAdes) (version 2) | ecosystem: Host-associated > Plants > Roots > Nodule | place...
TTTTTATATATATATATAGATATATATATATATATATATATATATATATCAAAAAATAATGTTAGAAAGTACCTGGTATATCCATGAATTGATCTGTTGATGCACTTCATGCACAATTGGTCCCCGAAAAACTGTGAGAGGAGACTGAAAGTTTTCAAATGAAAACTAACTGATTAAGTTCTTGCAATTACCACTGAATATTGCTAATTGGGCGTAAATGTTCAGATAGATAACTTCACCTTCCTGGTGGAATTGATGGGAGATGGTGAACCATCAGGTCTAAAAATATATGCTCCAGACGCCTTTCAACAATTCACAACATTTAATCAATTCTTGTCATAAATAATCATAATCACTCCATCTTAGGGAAAAAATAATCAATTCAAATGTTATCACCTGAGCAGTTTCATCGAACCCTTTGCCAGCGTAAAATTTATATGCCTGTTCTAGGGATTCTTTGACCTTTTTCATTGTGAACAGAAATTTAGAATGCAGGTCGTGTAAACCTTATAGAATATACTTAGAAGAACCTACTTATTATAGTAAAGATTTTGGATATGCATTGGGATAAATAGTAATGTGACATCCAAATCACAAACCTTGCTTCTGTAGTTGATATATTCAGTAAGTTTCCCTTCCTTCACAGAATAAGTTAATTTCAAGTTTTCTGGACCTACTGTAATTACATCACTCCAATTCTTTGACTTGTAAGTTGCATCTCTATCTGAAATAGTAGCTGCGATGCAATTGCAAATTTTCTGCTTCAGGAAAAATAAAGTCTCCCATAGAATTTATAGTTTGGTCTCGTATTTGAAATAATGATAGCACAATTTTCAGGAGGGGAATGACAAATGAAGACTGACCTTCATTTTTGGCATAGGATACATAGTAAGTGCTAAAACCAAGTGGGGGAACAGCTGCAGGAAAAGCAAGCCAGTATTTGGGTTTCACAGTCGGAGACACTCCCAAGTAGGCCACAGTGTGATAGTTTCTTAAGCCAAGAAACAAATCAGGTATTGGCACCAACTGGGATTGGACCTTTTTCCCACTGGAATCCCGAACACCAACGTTGTCATTGACAACCTAAGACAAATTTCATAGGCAAACAATGTGAAGCAAAAGTTGTGTCTCAGGATAGCCATGTTTTGTCCTTGAAATATGATTTTTCCTATGTTCAAAACATTCTTCATTCATGTTGATAAGCAAGGTAAAAAATTACACTGGACAAGAAAAAATGTAATGCAATGCTTCAACTAGAAGGCATCAATTAGCACATAAAGTATTGAGCAAATGCTTTATGCATGGAGCAGATAATATTTATATGGCTCATAGATTGTTCGTAACTTTTAACAAGGATGATTGAGGGAGGAAACTCACGGGAATCCTTATGATATCCTCTCTTTTCCATCCCAGAGGATTGTAAACAACAACCACCTACGGGAAGCAGTGTATTAGAAAAATTCTAATGATAAAATTCTGCGTTCTAATAAACAACAGCTTAGATGTCATCAGTTCTAACCAGATTTTTCCCATTGGAGAAGTCGACTTCTGATGCAGGACAGTAACTTATGTTCAGAAGTGGACACTGTAATGACAAGATGGAAGAGATAACTCAGCCTCATTATCAAGTATTCGAAACTTTGCTTCTTAAAAATTAAAACATGCTAATATTTTTTTCAGTTGTTTCAAAAGTAACACAACTCTTTGCTCCAACTACGGCTTTTATCTTGTAAAAGTTGCTAATAAGCTTTGCAATGGTTATGAACTGTAAACTTTTGACTTAGCTCTACTGCCTCAGTAGTTTCTCATTGTGCACAGAGAATGAATATCAAGAAGAAAATTTTTAAAATGATTAGCAACGTGCCTTAAGATATTATCTAAAGACTAGTAATCAACAGCTCACAGTTGAACAAAGAACATCCCTACTTGCCTGTTGAAATTTAATCTGTGGTTTCTTACATCCCGTTTTGGTTGCTCCCTCTGTCAAACAACTAAGTGATTCTGCAACAACTTTCTCACTCTGAACAAGACATGGAAAAGACAAATCATTTTTGAGATTGTAAATAATAAAGTTCTAATATAGACAATTTTATTACCTCTGTATAACCTATTGAAAGTCGTTTAGCATAATCATCAGCAACATGCTGCTTTTCTGTACCAGATACTGCATCATGATGTTGAGCAATAGCCAAAGCTTCAGCCAAAGAGTCAGTTTTTGGACCTAAAGCACTCTTCCCTTTGAAATACTCCAACTGCCTTGCTGCCTGTTTCAAGATTGAAGACCAATAAGAGACCAGTTTAGAATTTTGATTCCAAAATATTCCTGTGGAATGTTAAGGTTGAATAAATTATAATGCTCCTAGTCACACCACTTTCAGAACAGAAAAAAAAAAAGGAGCTAAGAGTATCCCTTAAGCCTCCTAGAACGTCTCAAATTTAATCAAATACTCAATGCTTCAATTGACAATAGTTAGAAGCCTTACCAAGTAATATCCACTTATCAGTCTCACATAACCTTTGAGAGCTGGCCTGCTTGTAAAATACCCCGTCCAATATGCATTTACACGATCTGCATACCTAATTAATTGATGATCCAGAAAGGAAATAACAAGTTAGAAGAACTAAAAACCAATGCTAACATGCAACTAAACAAGAAATGACTGTTTCTGGGTCGGCAGTGCAGCCACCCAAACGTTACTTTCAAAATCATGTTGTAGGAATAAGTTACAATTGCAGCTTCTTCCTGAACATCATTTTGAGTTAGTATATATACTATATGTTTTGCATTTTGAAACTCACGGAAAGTAGTCATCAGTTTTGATTGGCCAGGCCTCATTTGTAGAATGTTTGGCATCAGTGTATATTGATGGGGTTGAGTATAAGGCATGGACCCGACCATCCTAAACGAGGATGAATCAGTTGTCCCATTAGTATGTCAAACCACTATTGCAAATAAGCTTAGTTTGAATTAAATGCATGAGCAGATGGAAAACTAGGCAGCCTAACGAATCATATAAATGCAATAGTTAAGTAAACAGAAAATAAAACTGTCAATTAAGCAAGGAGTTGAAGATAAGTAACTTGATTAACGTAGTGAATAAACTTATCCATTTGTCGAAACCAGCTTTGCGCATATTGGTACTTGAAATCTGTCCCCATTGTCCACATTATATGATTTGTGCGCGTAATATTGGCCTGAAACAGGACATCAGTGGAGTTTGTTCACTCAAATCAGTTTAAGTACAACTGACAAACTTTAAATCATTTTTCATTTGGAGCATTTATATTTTCATTTCTCAGAATTCCAGACACATCAATTATGTACAGCAAACATTTTAAAAGTGCATTTTAAACCAAGCAAAGCAAATTGCAAGAGAGAAGAACCAGTCATCCGTTCTTAAGATACATTTCATACCTGTGATATTGCTGCTGTGACAAACTCGTTTACTCTTTCCGGGACATTGTAATCAAATAAATTGACATCATCCTTCAAGGGAAAAAGAAGTTTACTTAGCACACTTCCATATATAAAATAAAAAAAAAAAAAAGAAAAAAAAAGGAGGCTATTGGCCAGCAGTATTTGACTTGGATTTTACCTGAACAATGGGAGAATCGTCATTTACTTCATAGTAGAAATTACTGGGAGGTTCGTAATTCTCAGGGAACGCACCAGAAAATATCTGCATCCATGAACAATTTTAAGGATCCGTCGGTAAAAGCCTGCTAGGGAGAATGAAGTAAATCCAACAGAAGAAAAACATGGTTTTTGTTCCTATTGCTCTATGCATCGATATAAGTTATAAACAAAAACAGCTTTGGGTTACTCACCTGTGATGATGAACCAAGGCTCTTAGAGCCCCGCCACACAACTTCGAGAGTCTTTTCATCTTTTCTTTTTGCTCTGTCTTGATAGTCAATCCGTGAAAAGAATAGAGAGTCAAATCCAACCTATGCCAACAAGAGTTATGCCTTAACTGCTTAAGAAACAACCAGCAATGTACAGAAAACAAAATCATTTTCCCCCTCATCGAATTCTGTATATACTTCGGCAAAATGTTACCTCTGCCCCCAACAAGTAGGCCTGCACAGCAGAATGTCCAAATGGATCAATCTGCCACCCTATTCTCGGAGTCACTCCAAATTCCTCTATGAGAAATTGATGTCCAAGAGTTGTTTGATCAATCATGTCAATGTAATGAGTAGCAGCCTCGTCATGCATACAAAAGCCTCCATTTCTGCAACCCATAACCTTAGCACTTAACGTAATGCCATTGAAACTGAATGCTATTAATAAAGCAGAGGAACATTCATCATAATCAATTTTCATTGACTTCCAATAATGAGAAAAAGAAAATTGTACTTCATTCGGTTATTAGAGAGTGTGAAGTTGGAAAAGTAGACAGCTTGTGAATATTTCAAATCCAAACTTTCTACACCCTTATTTGGATAGAAGATAAGATAGGTGAATACATGAACTCCAATTGACCAGATTTGACCAGCCCCTTGACTATGTTCTGAATATCATCACTTTGTTCTCTCCACCATCGCTGAAAAAAGGCCTGTAATACAACACAAGCAAAGAACACCAACTTACAAAGGACTAACTCAAACACAAACACAATCATGTAAGGAATAACACCACTTATATTCACTGTTTTGATCATATCACTAATCAATGTGAGATATTCTAACACTTACCTGTTCAACATAAATGAACTTGCGATTCTTGTCAGCCAACAAAGCGGGTACCAGGGAATCGAGCACGTTTTGAACGCATGCTCCCTGCCCCAACAGTGAAAACAAACCACACATGAAAACAATGAATGTAATTGAGAGACAGCATGTATGTGTGGGAGTGAGATTGAGAATGACCTGAATTGAGTTGTTGGAACCAACATAATACTGGTCAACGGTCTTCAACCAGCCAACATCGTCGTGACTGTGAGGGACCAAGTGAACGTTGAGCTTGCCAGGGACAATGGTCGACGTTGTGTTATATCTTATATACTTAGATTCGGAGGAAATGACACACCCCACGAGGAGTATAACCCAGAACACACACAGCCCAGAAGTATTCTCCATGGACTAAACAAGAACACTCTGAATTGATATGATATAAGTCTAAGGGAATGTTGTTTATTTATAATGATGATAAGGATCACCGCAATCTTTGTCGCTGTTCTTGTCGCTTGTTGCGATCCCACCGATTCCTATATATGAACGTTAGGTAAATAGAGTATGAAAAAGTCACTGTCAGTTTAGGATTTCCAAGCTAAAATGACATTGATAAGGTTGGTGATCCTCGCTGTCGCTGAATGTTAACAAGTTATTCCACTACTTGGTACTCTGCAACTGGTTAACTGTCTAGCATGTGGTCTGTTACAAATATATCATCACTACCAATTAATAACAATTAATAATGGGATTGGCACTCTTTTTGTAATTAATTTTTCAATAAGTTATAAAATATGCATTAATTCTAAGTTGGTAGTTTCCATTACTTATAAAGATTAAGAGCATTTTTATCACTAATTATTCTAGCATCTACCTTTATTATATGCATACAACTTTTTGTTAGATGTTATTTTTCAATAAGTTAATTTCTTTCTTTATTAAATTAAAATAATTTTATTATGTGATAAAATAGATAATGATATAATCTCTATCTTAAAATAACTATTTAACTCCTCAATTCAATTATAATTCTCACTTTTCCTTACAAAATTATTTATTTTTCGTATTATTTTAATAAAGATGCAACACACATACTTGAAAGTCTATGTATTTGTCATAGTAATTAATAATGAAATTGTATTTTGCTACTATTCTTTATTATACACAAATTTTTACCTCTTTTTTTTATTATACAATTATAACAATTAATACAAATTAAAATATTTTATGACTATTTATATATATATATTTTACTATAAATTTACTTGTTATTTTAATGAAAAATTATAGATATTTTTTAAAGCTACATTATAAACAATAAAAGAGGTTATGACTTTTTTTACAAACTTTTTTATAAATTTAATATAAATTTTTATAACATTTTTATTTTTATTAATCATAGAATGAGGTAAAACATAAAGACGCACATCAACATGTTTCCATATAATAATAATTTTAACCTACGGTCTTGTGTCGGTTTGTTTTACTAAATTTCCTTTTTCCAATGCAACTTTCAACTTATCTTCTTCTCGTGGGTCATTCAACTTTAAACTTGAAACCAAAATTAAACCAAATCAAACAGTTTTAAGAAAATAAATACATAATTAACGTAATCAAATTTTAATTATTTACAATTTTGGATATTTTTGATTAATCTTTTATTAAAAAATTATTATATTAAGCATTTAAAATATCTTTTAGCGCAAATAATCTGACCATCATTTTTATTTTCTTTTTATAATCAACTTTTTTCAACTTATACTTGTTCGTCAATTTACTTTTGAAGAGGTAAAGGAACCACAAGATGGGACGAATATTGAAGAGAGAAAGAATAATTTATTATTAAATTATATTTGATCCTATGCACACTTCTTATACTGCTTTAAAAATTTCAATTCATTGTTTTTATGTTTCAACTAATTCATTTTTTATTGTAAGTTTGACATCTCTTCTGGATTATTAGTATGTGTTTCTATAAAAGTCTTCTAAAATTTTTGTTAATTCACCTTTTTATCACACTTTAATTTTTGAAAATATATTAATTTGATCTATATCAATTTTTCATTTTGAAAAATTAATTAATTATTTTTCAGTTTTAATTAATTATGTTTGGTCGGTGTAACGTCTTAAAAATCTATAATTGATTTAATGTGCTTTTTAATTGATTTGTGACAACTTCAATTAATTGTTTGGAGATTTGTTTTACTATTCAAGTCTTTTAATCAATGTTTTCTTGATTGAATTTTTCGGTAAAAAATTCCAAAATTTTACATTTATTATTTTTCATCGTTTATTGATTGCAGTGAATGGAAGTTGTTCTTACAGAGCTTAGAGACCGAGAACAATAAATGTTCTTACGAAGTCTTGAGAATGAGAATAGGACTTCAAGGTGTCAACTGTGCTGGTCTCTCTGCGAATCTCTAATCTCTGGTAGCTAGGACGATAGAAAGATACTTGCCAAAGGTACTCCGGTGCTCCAGTTAGTGTTCGGTTATCAAAAGTTTATAGTATGAATTGGGGTTGATTACAAAAATCCCCTGTGCTTTGCTAACTGTTCATTATTTATACCGTCATACATGGTGATTGTTCTTTTGCCTTGTGTTATAGGTAAGATGTACAACCTCCTCTACCAGAGGTATGATAGTCCCTTTGCATTAATATGTTAGAGGAAAGACGTATAGCCTCCTCTGCCAGAGATATGATAGTCCCTCTACACTATGTGCCAGAGGGAAGACGTACAATCTCTTCTGCGTAAGGGTATGATTGCTTGTTCTGCACTATGTGTCAGAGGAAAGATGTACAGTCTCTTTCTGCATAAGATATGATTGGTGTTTTGCACTATGTGCCGGAGGAAGATGTGCAGTCTCTTCTTTGTCAGATGATGGGAGCGTCGTTTATTGGGATTTGTTTCGTTGTCAGATGTGAGATGCTAGTTCCCAATCCAAGGGAAGCGGGGATGTTGGTTTGTTGGTGTTGGCCGGGTACTTGTCAGCCTGGGTACTTGTAGGCCTGGGCGCTTATCAGCTTGGGTACTTGTCGGCTTGTGCACTTGTTAGCTTGGGTACTTATCGACCTGTGCACTTTCTATAATGAGCTTTGTGAGTGAATGTTGCCGGCCATACTCCTTGGTGGCTATATAGTATATAAGCCTCCCAAGCTTGAGTAGTTGTTGAACTATGAAGAGCTTTATGAGTGGTGTTGTCGGCCATACTCCTTGGTGGCCATATAGTACACAAGCCTTTCAAGCTTGAGTAGTTGTTGAACTATGAAGAGCTTTATGAGTGGTGTTGTCGGCCATACTCCTTGGTGGCCGTATAGTATACTAGCCTCCCAAGCTTGAGTCGTTGTTGAACTATGAAGAGCATTATGAGTGGTGTTGTCGGCCACACCTTCGGATGGTCGTGTAGTGCACCAATGAATGTTGTCGGCCATACTCTATGATGGCCATATAGTACACTAGTCTCCCAGACTCTTGTAGTAGTTAGACCACTAAGAGTCTAAAGGAGTTGGAGTTGTCGGCTACACCTTCGAATGGTCGTTTTGTTGGGTACTTGTCGGCCTACGCGTGTTCTGTAGTAAGCAGCTCGCTGGTGTGGTAGATAACTTGCCATCTTGAAGATCGTCGAATCCCCTGATGGTCGCGCAATGTACCAACGAATGTTGTCGGCCATGCTCTTTGATGGTCGTATAGTACACTAGTCTTCTAGACTCTTGTAGTGTTTAGATTACTAAGAGTTTCAATAAGTGAATATTGTCGGCCATGCTTTCTGATGGCCGCATAGTAACCAACTAATGTTGTCGGCCATGCTTTCTCATGGTCGGGTAGTACACTAACTGATGTTGTCGGTCATGCTTACTAATGGTCGTATAGTATATGTCGCTTTTAGCTGCTCATGCTGACTATGAGAAATTCTCGCCATTTCCAGGCTGGTACAGTGTTTTTCCCTACTTGAGGATTAGGTTAGGTGAGATGTTTGGGCCTTGGGCCTTCTTTGATGGGACTGATGTGTCTCTAATCTTGGGATCCACGAGATCGGATGGTTAGAAGGTGGAGAGTTGCTAGTTGCAATCCTAGATTTCTATAAATGGGGGTCTTAAGTCTCATTTCTACACTTCTCACTAATTTCCTTACTCTGCGGTCCGACATCTTTTCCACCGTTTCCAATAGCTTTTAGTGTGTTGTGTTCTCCCCGTCTTTAAGGTAAACATTTCTTCCTCATCCTTTTCGTCATTGCCTTCTACTTCTCAACCTTCTTCTTCTTCACGATCTTCTATTAGTGTGTATGAGGAGTTGGTCAAGCCTCACAAGGATTCTACGTCCTCTAATAATTTGGTGGTGAGGGTTGATGACGCTAATGCACTCGGGGACTCCTTAGACTCCTCTTTTTTACTAATGCCCATGTTCGACTTCCCCTCGATGAGTTCACTATGGGGCTGTTGTATATCCTGAACGTCGTCCCCACTCAACTTCACCCCAACTCATGGGGTTACTTTCAATGTTTCCGACTTTTATGCAAAATGTTCGGTCTTACTCCCTCTCCTCAATCTTTCCTTCACTACTATAGCGCCAGGCTGAGTACCCAATTCGCTTGGTGTCTTTGGTGAGTCAGTCTGGGTTTGCCTTGTTTTCTCCTTATACTATCTTGTACAAGCGTTTCAAGACCAGCTTCTTTTGTGTTAATATAGAGTTAGTCAGCCGCAAATACTTCTACTATGGTGACACCCCAAAATTTCCATTTTATTGGACAGATCATCCTTCATATTACCTACACTGGCCGAGGTCTTCGATTACCGATGATGATCAAATGATTTTTAATCTTTTTGATAGGCTTCCGAGGAGGTTACCTACTCAGAAACTTCGCAAGCTTTTTCTTCGCAATCAACGTTGGGTTGATTTGGGTGGTACGTATGCTTCTTGTGCTTTCATGGTGTTCTCGCCCTGTAACTTAAACAAATTTTGTTACAGGTATCATGGCTCAAGCAGGTGCGATCGATGTGTTGATGAAACTGCGTTTAGAGAAAGCGCAGAGAGCTAAAGAGGCTGCCACCAAGGCCGACACTTCTAGTGCCACCAAGACCCCGGTCTCCCATCCTGCTCAACAGGTTCCTCCCGTTGACTTGGCTCGTCCTCTTACTGAGAAGAAAACCAAGAAGAAGAGCAAGGACAAGTCAAGGTGTCAGGACACTCCCCAACATTCCCCGAAGAGAGCCAAAATTGTTGTTGGGGGTGTCGGCAGCAGCCGAGGGAGCGAACTTGTCTCCCATGACTTGGAGTTCCACAAGGGTGTGAACATCTCTCTCACCCAAGCTGAGAATGAGGTTTTGATGTCGTTCTATAAGGGGGATTTCATGACTGACGTATTGGAGCTTCAAGCACGAGCGATGGCTGCCGTTCGCCTCCTAGCCCATGAACATTCAAAGGGGTCAGCCAAGGAGCTTGAAGATTTAAAACTAAGATTGGCCAACTCTCAGGGTGCATTGAAGAAGACTATGGTGGCCAAATTTGCTTTCTCCGACCAAGTCAACCAGTTGACCGCCGACCTCTCAACTTCCAAGTCTACTGTACTTAGTTTGGAAGCGCGGTGTGCTACTTGGAGAGGAAGGAGGAGGAGTTGACGACAAAAATGTCTCGTCAACATGAAGACCTTCATGGCATCACCCAAGAGCGGGACGATGCCATTTCGGCCAAGGATGAGACCATTGCCAAGTTGGAGAAGGAAGTGGCCTCCCTCAAGGATTACGTGCTGAAGGTTCCTAAAGAGGGGTTTCGCCAAGTTGTCTTTTGTATGGGGTGCCTGCTGATAATAATAGGTTCAACGTTGACAAGGATGTCTTTCAAGGTCAGCTTGTTCCTATTGAGGATATGACCGGTAAGAGTGTCGAAGTAGAAATCCCTGAGGGAGGGACAGGGGGGGATGGTGATGACAAAGAGGGTACTCCTGAGGCAGAAGTGGATGAGGTCAATGAGGCTAGGGAGGAGGAAGCTTCAGCGGAGGGTGGCTCTAATGAGGTCGAATAGTTACTTTCTTTTTATCTTTTTCTTTTGCTACGAAGGGACAATTCTTTTGGCTGTATCTTGACCTCCACATAAAACTTTGTAAATCTCTTGTTTTAATCAATACAACTGTTATTTTGTCTAAGAGTTGAGCGTATTCTTTTCATTTCTTGTGCTTCGCTTTAGTTTCAGTCATCACACGCTTCGATCTTTTAATGTAGCTATTGTTAACAACAAAAACAAAAAGAAAAACGGGGGGGGAGGTCGAGGTACTTCTCGGCCATGATACCAATTGCTTTTGAGTTTGTTAGTGATGGTCGAGGTGCTTCTCGACCATGATGCCAATTTCTTCTGATTAGGTTTGCCAGTGAAGGCTGAGGTGTTTCTCAACTAATATACTAATCTCTTTTGATTGGGTTTTTAATTTGAGCCCGAGGTGTTTGTCGGTCTTGTTACCAATCGCTTTTGGTTGGGTTTTCGAGTCGAGGCTGAGGTGCTTCTCGACCATTTTACGAATCGCTTTTGATTGGGTTTTTGAGTTGAGGCCGAGGTGTTTCTCGACCTTGTTACCAATTGCTCTTGATTGGGTTTTCGAGTTAAGGTCGAGGTGTCTCGCCCGTGTTACCAATTGCTTTTGATTGAGTTTTCAAGTTGAGGTTGAGGTGTTTCTCTGTCTTCTTACCAATCGCTTTTTATTAGGTTTTCAGGTTGAGGTTGAGGTGTTTCTCGGTCTTGTTACCAATCGCTCTTGATTGGGTTTTTAGGTTGAGCCGAGGTGTTTCTCGGCCTTGTTACCAATCGCTCTTGATTGGGTTTTCAGGTTGAGGCCGAGGTGTTTCTCGGCCTTGTTACTGATCACTCTCGATTGGGTTTTTGAGGACTGTTGATTTATGTAAGTTAAAAGAATAGTTTGCAAAATAACTGGATGACTTCATTGAAACAGAGCCTCGTTAAAACCTTCTCAGCCAAAACCCTCCTTAGGGAAAAAAGACCGAGCTAGGAAAGAGTGCCTAAAAATACATCAAATTCAAAACTAACTAAAATAAAACTTGAGGTGTGATGCGTTCCATGTCCTCGATATTGCCTTCCCAAATAAGTGCTCCAAATGGTATGCCCCAATGCCTGCTACTTGCTGGACTCTGAATGATCCTTCCCAATTGGCTGAGAACTTACCTTCCCCTTGTCTAGCTTCACTCCTCATTCTCCATACTAAGTCCCCGGCGTGAAAGCTTCTCAGCTTGACCTTGGAGTTATATTTTCTTTTCACCTCTCCTCTTGCTTGCTTCCTCTCTTACTCGGGCTTTGTCCCTTAGCTCAGAAGTCAAGTCTAGGCCAGCCATTAAGCTTTCATTATTGAGTTATAGGTTAAACATTTCTTTGCGTAGACTTGGTTCTCCAAGTTCCACTGGTAGCATGGCGTCTAAACCATAGGTGAGGTTGAACGGGGTTTCCTTGGTTTAAGACTGTGGAGTACACTTGTATGCCCATAGCACTTCCAGTAACTCCTCGGTCCACCTTCCTTTGGCAGTTCCCAGTCTCTTCTTAAGTTCATTCAGGATGACTTTGTTTGTAGCTTTAGCCTGTCTGTTGGTTTGTGGGTGTTCTACTAAGTTGGTAATGGAACGAATTCCCAATCCTTTGTAAAAATCCTGAAGTCCTTGATCGATGAATTGTCTGCCATTGTCCAAAATGATAATGTTTGGCAACCTAAACCTGCATACTATATTCTTTCACACAAAGGATTGGACCTTGTTAGCTGTGATAGAGGTCGAGGGTTCGACTTCTATCCACTTACTGAAATAATCAACCACGACTAGAAGAAACTTGCACTGCCCTTTTCCAGGGCTGCATGGTCCGATGATGTCAATTCCCCACTTAGCAAAGGGCCACGGGGAGCTCATATGATGCAAAACTTTTGGTTTAGTCCCCAACACATTACCGAATTCTTGGCACTTTTAACACTTCTTCACATATTCCACGGAGTCCCCTTCCATAGTTGGCCAGTAGTACCCGACCCTCAATCCTCTTGTCGCCATGTTGTGACCTCCTGAGTGGAGTCCACAAATTCCTTCATGTAACTAGGCTAGCACGTACTCGGCCTGACTCTTGTTGATACATTTCAGCAGTGGTCTTGAATAACTTCTTTTTTATAACTCATCCCCTATCAGTGTATACCTCGCACATTTTCGCTTCATAGAGGCCTCTTCGGCCTCTTCACATGTTCCATCTTTCAAGAACTTAATGATTGGAGTCATCCTACACTCTTTGTTCTCTTCAATAGCCATTACCTCCTCTACAACAGTTATACTCGGCGCTAGGACTATCATCTATATGACTGAATGATAGTGATTCTTATTTTTGGTGCTTGCAAGTTTTGTGAGCAAATTGACTCTTGCATTTTGCTCCCTTCTGATGTGTTATACCTTTGCTTCTTTAAAGGTTGAGAGGAGATTCAACATTTTTTGATAATATTGCATCATCATATCGTCCTTGACCTCGAACTCTCCGGTCAGATGGTCGACTGTCAACTTTGAATCGCTCCTACACTGGATCTCTTTTGCTCCCGTCTCTCTGGCTAAATTTCGTCTTGCAATTATGGCCTCATATTCAGCTTGATTAATAGTGGTTTTGAAATCAAACCTTAGTGACTGCTCGATGGTGAGTCCTACTGGTCCCTCTAAGATGATTTCGACCCCGCTTCCTTTAGTGTTTGAGGATCTGTCTACATAGCTGATCCACTGGGTGTTGGGACTTGTCGGACTTAGTTCCACCAGAAAATCAACTAGACGTTGGGACCGTATAGGCCCTCGTGGCTCATAAGTGATTCCAAATTCCGACAGCTCGACTGACCATCCTATCATTCTCCCTGCAAGATCAGGTTTTGTTAGCACCTTTCTGATGATTAGTCAGTTTTAAGCACTATTGGGTGGTTCTGGAAGTAAGTCCTCATTCTTCTTGTTGTGTGAACCAGTGCCAGTGTCACCTTCTCAATTGTCTGATATCTTCTTTCAGCGTCTTACAGTGTTCGACTCACAAAGTACACGAGTTTCTGTTCCTGGTGGTGGAGTAGGCCCCAGCGACATTAATCAAAGAATAAAGAGGACAAAGAGCCAGAGGGAGAATTAAGAGCTTTCCAAAAGATTGGGCCCATCTCATTCTATTTGGGCTTTTAATCAACTGCTCGAGCCCAAATACAAACATGAAGAAATCCCTTTGGAGAAAATAGAGTATTAAGGAAAAGTCCTCTAATTTGTATAAATTGTTTAGAATAGTTTAGAATAATTTCAGCCTTGCATTTGGGCCAAGTAGAATAAACTTGGGCCTTGTATTTTTGGGCCATGTAGTGTAAGTTTGGGCCTTGAGGTCCATAAATAATGTTGAGTTTGATCAAGGAGTCCAAGTAGCACAAGGAGCTCTCTCTTTGTGCCACTTGTCGCCACCTTGTGAGAGCCTTGGAGTGCACAAGAGAGCTCCTTGTGCTACTTGGACTCCTTGATCAAACCCAACATTATTTATGGACCTCAAGGTTCAAACTTACACTACATGGCCCAAAAAATACAAGGCCCAAATTTATTCTACTTGGCCCAAATTATTTTAAACTATTCTAAACAATTTATACAAATTAGAGGACTTCTACTTAATACTTTATTTTCTCCAAAGGGATTTCTTCATGTTTGTATTTGGACCCGATTGAAAGCCCAAACGACCTGAGATGAGCCCAATTTTCGAAAGCTCTTGATTCTCCCTCGAGTTCTTTGTCCTCTTTATTCTTGATTAATGTCGTCGAGACCTTCTTCCGTCACTATTAGATCATTAGTGAGATTCTTCGAGTCATATTACTCCTATATGTCTTGTAGTTTGTTCAAAAAAATTCCTTGGAATCCATAGGTTTCTTGACTCTGTTCTTAAACTATTTGCATCTTTGATCACTGACTTGGACAATTTACTACCACTGGATTCTTACGTGTTTTCAAGTGAAATTTTGAGAGAGAGGCTTTGTTAAGATGTTAAATATGTTGTGTTGAAAAGGCGCATTCAGATTCAAAATACAACAAAAGATATAAATTGAAAAAGCTGAATGTTATTGATGTTTAGAATTCTGATGGAATGTGTAATTGTGCCTCTGTGATTGAATTACTGCATCTAACCCAGTGACTGTTAATTCCTCAAATTTGGAGTGATCATAGTTTGAGATGTTAGGAATGTATGGTAAAAATTTGGTGATCTAATTCTAGGTAATCGGACTATGATAAATTTTGCAAACATTAGCAGCCAGAGAACTTTTGGAACTGGAAAAACTGCATTATTGTGCTGATGATTTGCTCTCTGTAAAAAAATTACTGCACCTTATCCAGTGACTGTTTTGTGCTTAATTTTTGTGTGAAATAATTTCAATATGTTGAGAATATGTGGTAAAAATTTCGTGCAAAAATTTGCTCTGGATTAGTCACAACAATGTTTTGAATCAAGACTGCTAGGAGCCTAAGTGCCAGAGTAGAAAAAAAAAACAGAGAAAAAATGTTAAACAGAATTTTTTAGGACGATTCCAGTGCCCTTTCGAGCCAAATTTTTGCAAGGAGTTTCGTTTAAGTGTTGAGTAGTTGTGATAAAAATTTCGTGCAAAAATACAAAGCAAATTTCTTACTATAAATTGCACAAGTGACCCTGCCAGAGAATTCGCTTATGACTGGAAAAGTGTCATATTGTACTGAAATTGCTCACTGTGTTGGATTTATTCCGAGTGCAATATTGGTCCGTAATTTTTGAAATTTGGAGTGGACGTTCCTTACTATGTTTTGAATTTGTGGTTAAAATTTCATGAGAAAAGGAGAACTACACTGATTACCATGAATCACCCACGTAATTCTGCCAGAAGTGAATTCTAGTTTTTGTTTTGCTGTTTCTTAATCTACTCTGGAGCCATTCCTAGATCATCTTTTGAGTGCTATACTTCCATTTTAAGCCTTAATTTCTTGATTGTCATTTCTAATTACATTCCTTTGAGTTTTTTATTTTATAATCCTTTGAGTTGTGCTATTGAATTTAGCTCTTATTGCTTTATGTTTTGTGACCTCATGGTGAATTAGTACTTTGGTGAAGAACTTGAATTAAATTGGCCAATACATCAAGGGCAGAACTTCAAGCACTATTGGAGAATGATCCACAATGAGAAATGAAGGTCGTGTGCAGAGAAGCTTATTGAACAAGCACACCAAAAAGGAGTGATACATTAGTGAGGCAAAAGAACAAACACAAGGAGTGCATAGTCTAGGAATTTTAATTTTCAGCAAAATTTTCATTGTATACAATTCGAGTTGTATTTGCAAAACTCTTATCATTAGCGGAACAATTCAAAATGTGTAGACGGTGAAGTGTTTCTAAGGTCCTTGGTGCCAAAGAACTTCACCTTAGGATTCGACTAGTTTTAAGAATTACGTGTAGATGGTGAAGTGTTTCTAAGGTCCTCGGTGCCAAAGAACTTCACCTTAGGATTCGGCTAGCTTTAAGTTTTCCAAGCATTAGTTTTATTTCTTTTGTTTCTTTCAATTGTGTAAGCCGACTAGTTTTATTTTCATTGAGTCTCCTTCGTTTGTGACTTAGTGGTCTCATTGTAAGAACAATTGGAAAGGTACATTGGCAAGGCTCTGGCTAAGGAAAGTCTTGGTACTTAAGTTGTCCAAGTTACACATCTCACTTTCCTAGGAGACCTCCTAGTGTGCTAGACTAGTTTGTCTTATCTTGAGAGCACTTCTTCACAAAATTTAAGATGTCTAGACATTCCTTTCAACCTAGTAGCAATGAGTCTCAAGACAATACATCAAATTTTCAGAAAATTTTAGAAGAACTTCAGATTATGAAAATCAATACTGATGTACAATTTTCTATTATGGCGGAAGAATTAAAGACCTTAAAGGATCACAAGTATAAATCCAAAGCTAGTTCATCAAAATTATATTATTCTAGTAGTGAAGATGAAAAACCTGAGAAGAATAGCCTGAGAGCAACTAACCAGTACCAGCCTGCCCCTTATCACCATCCTAAGAAAGATAGAAAACCCAAAGAAATTAGAGTAGACCTTTCCCATTTTCATGGTACTAATGATATATTCTTGGATTGGAAAATGAAGGTGGAACAATTGTTTGAGTGTTATAATGTGAGTGAAGAAAGGAAAATTCCCCTAGCTACTCTTAGTTTCCAAGGTCATGCATTGCATTGGTGGACTACCTTAGTAAGGGATAGACGTCTTCATAATGAACCATCCATAGTGTATTGGAATGATCTTAAAATTGCACTTAGAAGAAGACATATTCCTTCATATTATCATAGAGAACTCATGGATAAGCTCCATAGACTTAATCAAAAGAACATGAGTATTGAAGAATATAACCAGAAAATGGAGTTGTACATGATGAGAGTCGGGATTAGAGAAGAAGAAAATGTAACTATAGCTAGATTCTTAAGTGGATTGAGTCTAGAGATAAGAGATAAAGTAGAACTTCTCCCTTATAGGGATTTCCATGACTTAGTGCAAATTTGTATAAAGGTTGAATAACAAGTTTTGAGAAAAGGCACAGGTCGAAGTTCCTACTCTAAATCTTATTCCAAGACTGACTATAAGAGGGAGGGAAAATCTTTAAGCGAAAAACCAAGAGAGAATCCCACCAAAGCCATAGTTCAAGAGAGTTGTAAGAGAGAAGAGGAGAAGAAGATAGAAAGAATAAAAAGACTAGAAAAACATCTAGCTCATTTAGGAACTTAGAGAGATAGAGCTTATAGAAGAAAAATTAAATAGAATGATTCACAAGGAAAAACAGAGAAAAGAAAAAGAGCGGAAAGAAAGACGAGAGAGGAAAGAACAAGAAAGACAAGACAAATATTTGTCTATAGCTGAACCAGACATTGATATAAAATCCTCTTCTTTAGAACCATCTTGTGAGAAGTTGAGTGAACCTTTTGTAAAATATATTTTGGTCAAGTTCAAGAGGGGGGTAAATTGAACACTTGAAAATTTTCACAAATGATGTTGTTTAATATGGAGAATGAATAATTTTTATAGAAAACTATTTAAGATGATATGTAAAGCAAACAACAAAGGTTCAAAAACAGTTCCAGTACAATATCAGTCAGCCAGATACAATAAACTGAAACCAGAAAGCAGTTCTTGAAAACACTATGTACAGTAAACCAGTTCTTGAGAAATTAATTCAAGAAATCAAAGAATTATATCTAATTCAAGTGTGTAATGAATTACAGATTAAAGAACTTTTTATCAAACAATACAAACTACATTTAGTGTATGAAAACTATCTTTAATCAATAAAGATTAATTTTTCTGGAAAAACAAACTGATGAACAGTGAACCCAGTAAATTGTGAAACTGTAGATTTATAGAAAACTAGTATACTGGTTATTGATCAAGTTCAGAACTGTCGCGAGTAGACTGTGTTTAAATAGATTATATGTTTTCAGAAGTTACTTAAAATGTGTTCAGTAAGTTGATGAAATTATTCAATTAGCAAAGTTAAACCGATTCTGAAAAATCAAGAAACACAACAAGATTTAACAAGAACAGTCAAGAGAGAGAGCAAGAGAGATCAAGACACAAGGATTTATCCTGGTTCACCCTTCCTCAAGGGCTACGTCCAGTCCCTTACTCCACAGTAAGGATTTCCACTATAAAAAGATCAAACTAGATCAGTTTACAGAAAAACAACCACTTGCTACCCTCAAGAATACATGTTCCCTGCAGCAAACAATCTGCTGAACCTATAGCAAAACCCAGAACTATACAGACTCCACTGTATATTCCAGAAAACCCCTTACTTCCCCTCAGCAAGTTACCACCTGTACAGAACCCACTGCACAACCAGAATTACCAACCCAGGTAACTCACACCAGTATAAACTTCAATACAATGAAAGAATTATCACAAACTCAACAAAATAAGCACTTCTATACAACAGATTACAAAAGTAATAAAGAAAGTGTATAGAAGGCTTAGTCTGATGATCAGATCAATGATGAAACTGTCTCAGTCAACTCAAAGCTCCAGTAGTAATCCGAAAAACAGTTCTTGATGAAATTGATTGATCGATCTTGATCACTAGACAAGAAGGCGTTTTTTCTCTCTTTTAAAACTCAATGTTCTTGCTCAGAAAAATGTTTAGAATGCTTTCGTTATCTGTTTTCAAAAACGCGCCAACTATTTATAAAAAACTATCTTAAAATTCAATCGATTGTTTTGTCAAACAGTCAATTGTTTTTCTCGAGTTAGTTAAAACAATTATTCAAAATGTAAGTTTTGATTTTAATGATTTCTCCAATCTTTTGTTAAATCAGAAAATACTTATAGAGCTTATCCTTGATTAAGATTGCATGCATCACTGATTTGAACTCAAACTTAACACACAACACACCTCCTAGGTTCTAGACCGAGCTCTTCAATCTTCATGAATTCTTCATGCATTCCATATATGATCACATGGTCTTGAACTTCTTCACATGGTTGGCTTCATCAAATCTTCACAGTAGCCTACTGGTGCTAACAATCTCCCCCAATTTGATGAAGACAAACAATGGTGTGTTGAGTTGAAATGCATGCTTGTTCTTCTGTAAATCAGTTTACTGGCTTTCACAAAGCTCTCCATAATTCGATATCTTGTTAATAAAATTTCACAGAACATAGTGAAGTAAACAGTAACACAAAGGATAACAAATTTCATTGATAATAAGCACGAGTACATGATAACCATTCATAAGTACATATCGTGCACCAAAACTGATTAAACCTAACATACTGAAATTTGGACTGTGGCTGGATAAACCAGTAGATCAGAGTAGTAACAGTAGCAGCAGAAAACATAAAATAGCAAACAACAACAGTAGAAAATATAATAGTCAGGCAGTAAACTGAACATCAACTTAGACTCCTAGACCACAACCACAACACTTCCTAATCTCAACACTCCTAATTCTCCCCCATTGACTTCATCAAATGGACGAGAAACCACCACTAGATATGCAATGTAAATGTCCTATTCGTCTGGTAGAAAGAACAAAGTCCCCATCTTGGATTGGATATCTTCAACTTGTGTCTCAATAAACTGGAAGTGCGTTTCACAGTACTAGTGATGACTACGGTTCTGGTCTTCCAATTGATTGAACTGTGTCATCATCAGTTGTTCGAGTCTGGAGAAGGAGTCTTGACTAGGAGCAGCAGGCATTTCTGGTTCTGGTTCAGCTTGATCAAAATTTTTATCTTCATCTTCGTCATCCTCATCATCATCATCAGTGGATTTCTCTTCTTCTTCATCATCTCCAACTGATTCTTCATCAGCTTTGCAAATCCATTTCTTATTTTTCATCTTTTTCAGACCAATCTTGGTGAGATTTGCAGTGGTAATTTGGTTCAGCGCCTTGATTTCTTCAACAACTTCACTTTCCACATCTATTTCAAAATATTTAATAAACTACGACAGCAGTATCACATATGGTATGCGATATTCCAGTTTCTTCCCTACTTTGAACAAATGCTCACGAATCACAATAACCAAGTTGACTTTGATCTTATTCATGAGGTAGTACATGAGTATAAGATCCTCCTCAGTCAATGTTGCATGGTTGAAACCACGGGGAGTCAGCACCCAGATCACGATATATGCCAGGATTCTCGGTATAGCAGCAAGTAGTCCTCCTACATTGAATGTCCTCGAGGCAGACTCTTAGTTCCTCAAGCATGATTTGTAGAACTGAACTTTGTTAAAGTTCCCCAGTTCTTATGTGTTCCCTCTGCTCACATTTGCACCATCATTCCTTAGGCCAGTGACACTAAGCCAAACCTCATCATTGATTGCTATGTCAATGCCCTTCACTTGTGAGTACAGATTCTCCTCGTCATACCACATGTTAGTCAGGAAAACCTTAACCAAATCTGGGTAAGTGTTCCAAGTCAGCTTCAAGAACCTGTCCAGCTTCTGGAACTTGAGCATGTCACGAACCTCATCAAGTTTCTCCTCCTTGAGCCACTCAAGACTCAACACTTTGGGAGTAATGATGATCTTCCTGCTGTACAGTTTGTAATACCCTTCAATGCTCTCATGGTTTCCAACAAACCACCTATCAAGGTAATCCGGTTCATTTTTGTCACTGTCTGATCTAGCATGTTTAACCATAGCCCTTTTGGTTCTTTTTCGTGGGTTAGAGGAAGAAGCTATTTTCAGTGCAAGAGTGGGTTGCAGGAAAACTGAACTTTGAACACAGAACGAATAGAGCAAAGACAGTGAGGTAATGTTCGAGTGAATGCATGACCAACCCTCTACTTAATAAAAGAATAATTCTATAGAAAACAACACATTGATTGACAATTCAAAAACGCAAAACAGCTTTTGCAATTTGTTGAGATTCTACAAGTAATCAGTTCAGAGCAGGTTATACTTATCTGTAGAAAATCTCAAAAATAGCTTTTTGAACAGTTGACTCTCTACTGTTGCAGCGCCATGTGGCATCTCGAGCTGTCTCTCTCTTCACATGCTAAACATGAGTATTGAGTTGCTTTGCCTTATTCAACTCTTTAGCCAGCAAGATTGCAATGTGCTTGGTTCTGTTCAAATGCTTTCAGTTACACATCACTTCTCTAGTTGCTTTGTAACTCCAACACAGTTTCACATGCATCCAGAATTACATTTAATCAAATATTAATATTCTGTCAGCTTTAACCTTGTATTAAAAAATTAAAATTGATCGAAGCCCAGCAAACCATCACATAATTCAGAAGACTTTAAGTGTAAACATGAAACTGATAAAGAATTGAACCTGGTACAGTAAATGAAAAATTAAAACTGATACAGTAAGAAAAATTGAAACTGATAAAGCAATCTATAAAACTAAAACTGATATAGTAAACTGTTCAGAAATTGAAATTGAAAAAGAAAATTTGTAAAATTGTCATGTAATAAAGTCAGTCAATAATCCATTCAGCATAAACTGATTTATTTCACAAATTTGAAATCAATAATCCCAAGTTCATTTCGAATGAAGTTAAATCTCTCTTTATTAAGTGGTTTTGTAAAAAGATCAGCAAGCTGATTTTCAGTACTAACAAACTGAATTTCACAATCACCATTATTGACATGGTCTCTAATGAAGTGATGGCGAATTTCAATATGTTTAGTCTTTGAATGTTAAATTGGATTCTTTGTAAGATTAATAGCACTAGTGTTGTCACATAATAGTGGAATTTTAGACAAGTTACGACCGAAATCACTAACTATTGTTTAATCCACAAGCTTTGTGCACAACAGCTACTAGTTGCAATGTATTCAGCTTCAGCAGTGGATAGTGCAACACATGCTTGTTTCTTACTATGCCAAGATATCAAACTTGATCCTAACAGATGGCATGTTCCACTAGTGCTTTTTCTGTCAATTTTGCAACCTACAAAATCATAATCAGAATAGCCTACTAAATTCAGAGATACCTCACTTGGATACCATAGTCCAACATTTGTAGTTCCTTGCAAGTATTTCAGAATTCTCTTTGCTGTAGTGAAATGTGATTCCTTAGGATTTGATCGAAAATTGGCACAAAGATAAACACTAAACATGATGTATGGCCTGCTGGCAGTAAGATACAACAATGAACCGATTAAGCCTATGTACTTGGTTTGATCCACACTGGTTCCTTTTTCATCCGAATCCAAGTAACAATTAGTGGCCATAGGTGTTAAAATCTCTTTGCAATTTTCCATGTCAAACTTCTTCAATAACTCTTTGCAATACTTGGTTTGACTAAGGAATGTCCCATGATTTAGTTCCTCGATTTGCAGTCCAAGAAAGTAGTTAAGTTCACCCATCACGGACATCTCAAATTCTCCCTGCACAGCTGCAACAAACTGCTCACACAGATTTTGATTAGTGGATCCAAATATAATATCATTAACATATACTTGAACCAAAATAATATCAGTGAATGCTTTCTTAATAAACAATGTCTTATCTGTTTTGCCTCTCTCATATGCATGAGATAGCAAGAAGTTGCTCAACCTCTCATACCACTGCCTTGGGGCTTGCTTCAAACCATATAGAGCTTTCTTTAGTTTGAAGATATAATCTGGATGTTTATGATCTTCAAATCCAGGAGGTTGACAAACATAATCTTCTTCATCAATATACCCCTTAAGGAAAGCACTTTTGACCTCCATCTGGTGAAGCTTGAATCCATTCATACAAGCATATGCTAAGAGCAGTCTAACAACTTCAAGTCTTGCTACTGGTGCATAGGTTTCCCCATAATTAATTCCTTCTTCCTGATTGTAACCTTTAGCAACCAGTCTAGCTTTGTTTCTCACAATAACACCTTGTTTATCTAACTTGTTCTTGAACACCCACTTAGTGTCAATGACATTCATCTCACTAGTTCTTGGAACAAGTGTCCAGACCTCATTCCTAGCAAATTGGTTCAGTTCTTTGTGCATAGCAGTTATCCAATTGTTGTCTTCCAGTGCATCAGCTACAGTCTTTGGTTCAGTTTGTGAAAAAATGCCATATGTTCATAGAATTGGTTCAGTGTACTTTTAGTTGAAACTCCTTTATGTACTTGTCCAATAACATTGTCTAAGGACAAATTTCTAGGAACTCTTCACTCTCTTGGAAGTCCAAAATTAACTGTACCAGTACCAACTCTAAATTCAGTTGATTGAACTCCCTGATCATATGATTGAACCTCTGGCAGTTTACTGGTATCTTCTAATTTATTTTCCATACCAGTATCAGCTTGTTGAATGTTTGGAAACTCATCATCTGCACCTGTCTTAGAATTTTCCTACATATTCTGGTTAGTTTCATCAAATGTTATATGCATGGATTCCTCTACTAACATGGTTCTTTTACTAAATGCCCTATATGCATGACCATGAAGTGAATAACCAAGGAAAATACCCTCATCAGATTTTGAATCAAATTTGCCCAAATTATCCTTACCATTATTCAAGATAAAACACTTACAACCAAACACTTTTAGATGAGATACATTGGGCCTTCTTCCTTTAAACAGCTCATAGGGTGTTTTCTTCAATATTGGCCTGATGAGTACCCGATTCAGCACATAGCAGGCTGTGCTCACTGCATCTGCCCAAAAATACTTTAGCAATTTAGTCTCATTCAGCATTGTTCTAGCAAGTTCCTCCAAGGACCGATTCTTCCTTTCTACAACTCCATTATGCTGTGGAGTTCTTGGTGCTGAGAAGTTGTGTCTAATACCCAGTTTACTACAGAATCTGTCAAACTTCTCATTCTGAAATTCTCTCCCATTGTCAGATTTAATGGATGAAATACTGCAGTCCTTCTCATTCTAAACAATTTTGACAAATCTTTTAAAGACATGGTAAGTTTCATCTTTGGTGGCTATGAAAAATGTTCAAGTTAACCTAGAATAGTCATCAACAATAACAAGACCATAGTAGTTCCCTCCTAGGCTTATAGTTCTAGAGGAACCGAATAAATCTATGTGCAACAACTCCAATGGTTTAGAAGTAGAAATAACATTTAAGGGTTTGAAAGTGCTTTTTGTTTGTTTACCCTTTTGGCATGCTTCACACAGTTTGTCTCTTTCAAACTTGAGCTTACGAAGTCCAACAACAAGATCTTTTGATGCAATTCTATTTAGATGATGCATATGAATATGAGCTAACCTTCTATGTCACAACCAAGATTCATCATTCCTAGTGAGTAGGCAATTCATGCTAGATGTTATGCAAGAAACATTAAGCATATAAACATTATTTACCCTTTTACCTACTAGGACAGTTTCAGTCGATTTTGAATCTGTTATAAGGCAAAGATTGGGCTCAAAAGTAATCTTGTACCCCTTGTCACACGGTTGACTGATGCTCAGCAGGTTGTGCTTTAAACGTTCCACTAAGAGTACATCCTTGATGATCACTTTGTCAATTTCTCCAATGTTACCCACTCCAAGAATTCTACCACGATTGTTATCTCCATATGTGACATATCCAGCAGGTCTCAATTTCAGATTAGTTAACTGGGAAGCATCACCAGTCATATGTTTGGAACATCCACTGTCCAGATACCACAGTAAGTTGTTGGATGCCAAACAGACCTGCAAATATAGATTAAATTTGAGGTTTTGGTACGCAGTTAAACTTGGGTCCAGCAGTGTTAAATGTGCTTTTGGCACCCACCTAACTAGTCCTTTTGGCACATCAAACTTTCTAATTTTACAGTTCTTCACAGAGTGGCCTTTTCTCATACAGTAAAAACATGTCAATGGAGATGAAAACTGTTGTGCATCTGTTTTAAAAGAACTACTGTACTTCTTCTATTTTCTTTGAAAACCAGTTTGATAACCAATGTCAACTTTTTCAAAAACACAGTTTTGAGAACCCAAAATGGCATTTAGGTTTGCAGTACCCATTGAAACTCTAGAAGCAGTAGTAATTAAGTAATTCACTTTGTTCTGCAGAGCTTCACAGTTTTCACAGTTAACTGGCTGACTAGAGTCAAGACTGCTGGAAGCTTTGTAAATCATTTCCAAATGATCAAAATCAATTTTCAGTTCTAAAATTTCATCTTCCAGTTGTTTGACTCTGCCTTTTAACCTATTATTCAGACCTTTCAGTCTATTGTTAGATAAGGCCAGTTTGTTTGCTTCTTCATTGGTTTCATGAAAAGCTTGAAGCAGTGAACTGTAATTTGTACTGTTAAATGAAGTACTGGAATTTTCATTACTAACCTCAGAATTCTTTCCAACAATGAGACACAAATTTGCTTCAATGTCTTCCTGTGAAGAGCTACTGGATGAAGATGCATTGTCTTCCCATGCAATATATGCCTTTCTTCCCTTTCCAGTTTTGTAATTCTTCTTTTCAATGGTCTTTTCTTTGTTAACCAGATTTGGACAGTCTGCTTTTATATGTCCCTGTTTGCCACAACCAAAGCAGGTTAGCTTATTTGAGTTTGAATCAGGTTTTCTATTATACATTTTAGATTGCTGATTCTTTGTCCTCCTTTTCAGCTTGATGAATTTCTGGAATTTCTTTGTCAGCAGACTGAGGTTCTCAGTATCACTATCTTCTTCTGAGTTGTCCTCACTGGTTTCAACTTCAACAGCCTTTGATTTGAGTGCGAGGCTTCTAGTTTTCTTCTCAGCAGATTCCATCTCTTTCAACCTCGTCATTTCCAGTTCATGTTCTCTCAACTTTCTAAAGAGTGTTGTTGTGGTGAGGGTTGTGAAATCTCTACTCTCTGAAATTGTAGTAACCTTGGGCTGCCAACTTCTGTCCAAGCATTTGAGGATCTTTATATTCAGCTCCTCCTTGTCGAATTGCTTTCCAAGCCCGACCAAGTGATTCACTATATGAGTAAATCTTTTCTGCACATCAGCAATTGACTCTCCTTGCTGCATTCTGAATAATTCATATTCCTGAATCAACGCATGCTTTCTAGCCAGTTTGACATTAGTGGTGCCTTCATGAGTGACCTCAAGTATATCCCACATCTCCTTTGCAGAACTGCACTATGAGACTCTGAAAAACTCATCCAGATTCAAAACTGAAGTTATTATGTTCTTGGCTACACAATCATATTGAACACGTTTATTTTCAACATCAGTCAATTCATCAAATGACTTTGCAACAAATATTCCATTAACAACAGAAATTGGAATGTAAGGTCCATTCACTATTGCATTCCATATACCTCGGTCAATAGATTCAATAAAAATCTTCATTCTCACTTTCTAAAATTGGTAATTAACCCCAGAAAACGTGGGTGGCCTATGTATAGAGGCTCCCTCGGCAAAAGGCAACTTGTTCTCAGCCATGGATCGAAAAACTTGTCTAGGATTCAAGTCCTAGCTCTGATGCCAATTGTAAAATATGTTTTGGCCAAGTTCAAGAGGAGGAGTGAATTGAACACTTGAAAATTTCCGCAAATGATTCTGTTTAATATGGAGAATGAATAATTTTTATAGAAAACTATTCAAGATGATATGCAAAGCAAATAACAAAGGTTCAAAAGCAGTTCCAATATAATATCAGTCAACCAGATACAATAAACTGAAACCAGAAAGCAGTTCTTGAAAACACTGTGTACAATAAAACCAATTCTTGATAAATTAATTCAAGAAATCAAAGAATTATATCTAATTCAAGTTTGTAATGAATTATAGATTAAAGAACTTTTGATCAAACAATACAAACTACGTTTAGTGTATGAAAACTATCTTTAATCAATTATTGTGAAAGATTAATTTTTCTGGAAAAACAAACTGATGAACAGTGAACCCAGTAAGTTGTGAAACTGCAGATTTACAGAAAACTAGTATACTGGTTATTGATCAGGTTCAGAACTGTCAAGAGTAGACTGTGTTTAAACAGATTATATGTTTTCAGAAGTTACTTAAAATGTTTTCAGTAAGTTGATGAAATTATTCAATTAGCGAAGTTAAACCGATTCTGAAAAATCAAGAAACACAACAAGATTTAAGAAGAATAGTCAAGAGAGAGAGCAAGACAGATCAAGACACAAGGATTTATCCTGGTTCACCCTTCCTCAAGGACTACGTCCAGTCCCTTACTCCACAGTAAGGAATTCCACTATAAAAAGATCAAACTAGATCAATTTATAGAAAAATAACCACTTGCTACCCACAAGAATACACTGCTCCCCGCAGCAAACAATTTGTTGAACCTACAACAGAACCCAGAACTATACAGACTCCACTGTATATTCCAGAAAACTCCTTGCTAATCCCCTCAACAAGTTACAACCTGTACAGAACCCACTGTACAACCAGAATTACCAACCGAGGTAACACACACCAGTATAAACTTCAGTACAATGAAAGAACTATCACAAATTCAGCAAAACAAACACTTTTATACAACAGATTACAAAAGTAATAAAGAAAGGGTATAGAAGGCTTAGTCTGATGATCAAATCAGTGATGAAATTGTCTCAGTCAACTCAAAGCTCTAGTAGTAATCTGAAAAACAGTTCTTAATGAAATTGATTGATTGATCTTGATCACTAGACAAGAAGGCGCTATTTCTCTCTTTTAAAACTCAATGTTCTTGCTCAGAAAATGTTTAGAATGCTTTTGTTATTTGTTTTCAAAAACGCGCCAACTATTTATAGACAACTGTCTTAAAATTCAATCGATTGTTTTGTCAAACAGTCTATGTTTTTCTCGAGTTAGTTAAAACATTTATTCAAAATGCAAGTTCTGATTTTAATGATTTCTCAAATCTTTTGTTAAATCAAAAAATACTTATGGAGCTTATCCTTGATTAAGATTGCATGCATCACTAATTTGAACTCAAACTTAACATACAACACACACTCCTAGGTTCTAGACCGAGCTCTTCAATCTTCATGAATTCTTCATGCATTCCATATATGATCACATGGTCTTGAACTTCTTCACATGGTTGGCTTCATCAAATCTTCACAGCAACCTACTGGTGCTAACACCTTTGTCTGGAGCTGAAATGATGTTGACTCCTCTTCCATAGAAAAATCTTGTGAGGAGTTAGTTGAACAGAAACCATTGTCTAGGGATATCGACACAAACTCTTCTTACACAAAAAAATTTAGTGAGGATATATTTGTAGAACAATCTTTGTCTGGGGCTGAGCTAGACACTAGCACAAAAACCTCACTCATAGAAAAACCTTGTGAGTTGCTTGAAATTAAACAAGAAGATCAAATTATTAGGCAAACTCACAGAGTAGAAAAATATTCAAAAATTAAAATAAAAGTATCCTTCAGATCATCTATCCAAGTTTAACATCAGGTAAAGGATACATTAACCTGGGAAGACAGGTTCTTTTCATTTGTATTTTTAAATGTTATGAGAAAATGCCATCTGTTTTACTATTTTCGTGTTTTTATAGGATGGTGTTTGATCCTGAAGGAAATCGTGAATAAATCAACAATAATAAAGCTTCTATCCGCAACACATTGTAAGATCTAAGGACAGATCCCTTTCAAGAGGGAGGGGATGATGGAGTAGGCCCCAGCGACATTAATCAAAGAATAAAGAGGACAAAGAGCCAGAGGGAGAATTAAGAGCTTTCCAAAAGATTGGACCCATCTCATCCTATTTGGGCTTTTAATCAGCTGCTCGAACCCAAATACAAACATGTAGAAATCCCTTTGGAGAAAATAGAGTATTAAGGAGAAGTCCTCTAATTTGTATAAATTGTTTAGAATAATTTGGGCTTTGTATTTGGGCCAAGTAGAATAAACTTGGGCCTTGTATATTTGGGCCATGTAGTGTAAGTTTGGGCCTTGAGGTCCATAAATAATGTTGGGCTTGATCAAGGAGTCCAAGTAGCACAAGGAGCTCTCTCCTTGTGCCACTTGTCACCACCTTGTGAGAGCCTTGGAGTGCAAGCTAGGTTTGGAAAGCTTGTCATAGAAGCTATGGTTAGAAGCTTGTCTTATAAGCTAGGGTTTCTAGACCTAGCTTCTCCTATACCCTACCCAGATAACTTGTATGGGAAGCTAAGTAGCTCATCCTTTCTTCTATAAATAAGAGGTCTAGGAGCCTCTCTTGTAAGCTTGATTTGATTAATGAAATGCTGCCAAAATTTCAGCACATTACCTCAAGTTTCACGTTGAGTTTTTTCTCTTAGAAGCTAGAAGTTCTCTCTTGAAGGTTGGCCTAACCTCCTTCAAGGTTTTCATCACCTACTTCACCATAACCACCACACTTCTTCCATGTTCCTCCATGGAACTTCTTCCATTCTTCATTGCTTCCGCATCCAGAGAAGCTCCTTCCATGCCATTTGTTCGGTGCAACAAAGCTTCAACATGCACGACATCCATTGGAGCTTGCGCAAGAAGCTAAAGCACCTAGGAGCCTCTCCATCCTTTTCTCCCAAGGAAATCCCTAGTTTTGTGCCATGCTCCTTATCTTTGAGTTCTATCTGGATCACGTCCTCTTCGGGCTATACTCGCACATGATTTATTCTTGGATCCAGGTCGGTCACGTTTATACTATGCATCTCCTCCTTTCCTTTTGCTCTTTTTCGGTACTTTTCGGGCTCAGGCCTCATAGGTTGCAGTCGTAGGCTAGCAACGTAGCACTCTCTAGCCGTCTTCTGGTCTACATGGATCGTGATAATATCTCCCTTAGAGGAAGGGAACTTCATGGCTAGATGGGGGTGGATACAATTGCTCCAAGTTGGTTTAGCGACGGTCGGCCTAGTAGGATGTTATAGGACATGTTGGCATCTACCAAGAGGTAGTGAATCTTGATGACTCGGTTTGGATGTCCTTGTTTCCCAAATTTGGTGTAGAGGTCTATGAAACCTCTGGTATCTACTCGCTCTCTAGAGAACCCAACGATCTGATCATCATATGGTTGGATCTCGGTATTGTGGTTGTGGTTTTGGATTTCTCTTACGGATTATACAATCTGGAAGCATTTTTGTCAAACGTAAAAGCTTTCATATTGTGCAATATGAAAAAAGAAAGCGAAAACCACAACCCCTTCCAAATTCTACAATTCAGAAGGAAAATTAGAAGAGAGGACACAATATAGTGTTGATGACGAACTTACAACTGTTGCATACAGGTGGAAGATGAGTTATAGTATTTAGGTTTTCACCTCACTAAAAGTCTTGTCAAGAATGCTACTCAAGCCTTGAGAGTGAACCTTCAAGTTATGACACCAAAGATTATGCTAGTGCGGGAAATGGTAAAGATAATTTTTGTCTCTATAAAGTATAGTGAGACGAAGAAAAGGTAGACGTTGCCATTTCTTATTGGATTGTTTCTTGGCAAGAATAAGATGAAGTAGACAAAGTAAATATATTAAGAGGAGGATTGAATTTGGATAAAACAATTTTGTGTTCATACAAGAGGGAGGACAATTTATTAATAGGGTAGGAAAGGGTTTAAGGCTCACTGACGTAAAGCACTAGAGAAACACTTCTACTAAGATATTAGTTTCATCAAAGATATTTCTGTCTTTTACTCAAGATTAAATTTGGAATTAAAAATAATATAGAAATGTAGGCTGATATCATCGAGGTGGAGGTGCAGGAAGATGCTCTCCCATAAAAGAGAACACTTGGGTCAAACCCCACCAGTCGTGCCCTAAGTGGAGTTTGAGATTGACAACGAGATGGACGAGGTTGGAATTAGGGTATGTCCAATTCTTGGAACGTGACGGAGATGGTGACATCAGTCTGGAGTAGTTTGACGGAACGGCCGTCGTTGCGCGTGAAGGAGGCCATTTTGGGCTCGAGTGACGGGAAGGCGGTGGTGAGCGCCATCAGGTACTGGCGGATGAGCTACTTGGTGTCCTCGGAGTTCTGGTGTCACGACGGCGAGGCTCGCAGAATTAGGGTCGGAAGCGGAGGGTGTTCGACGACGATCGAGGAAAAATCGCGGCGGTGGTATGGTGGCGCTCCTTTGGCGACGACCGCGCTGCCTCCTTTTTTCTCATTTTTTCATATTCTTGTTTTTTTTTCCCTTGTTCTGTTTACTTGATTTTAAGATTTTGTTGGCAGGGGCAATAACATCTCAACGGTGGCGAAAGGTAGGGGACGAAACAAAGGTGGCTGCAGATGTATCAAAGTGCAAAGTTTTGAAGAGGATATTGGGGAAGGGTTAAGAAAGAATTTTGCGATTGACGGCGGCGAGGGAAACAGAGTGCCGAAGGATTCGCAATGATTCAAAACTGAAATTCCTGTTGCAGGTTTTGGATTTTGTGTAAAGAATGAGGGTTGACTTTCTGTTTCTTTCAAATTGGTAAGATTGGTAATTCTGTGTTTGTTGGCTTAGGGACGGAGGTGTGAATGTATAATGCTTCCAGCAACAAATCAAAATATAGCATTTGTACAGATTGATGCAATATCATTTGACAAACGCATCATACATATGATGCCTAATTCACTTCCTATTTTTTTTTTCGTTGAATGCACGATGCAATTCGGTTTTTTCTCAACTAAACAAATTAAATGCATTTGCTCGTTAATTAATTAATGAAAGTTAGGTGGATTGAATTAGTTAATGAGGTTAAATAAATTAGTTAAAATATCTGCTCTACTAAAAAAAGGTATTGTGATAAGGCATATGAAAAAATGATAAAAGGGAATGAAGGAAGAAAAAAAAAAGCGCCTGCCCGACAAAATAGAGAGGTGAAAATAATGAAAAGAAGGGTGTATAATGAGAGAGTGTGCAGAATGCAATGTACATTTGAGAAAAAATGGGGTGCGAATAATACAAACTGATTTTTTTTATCTTTTATTCTTATTTTTTTTCCTTTTTTTATTATTTCTATAAATATGAAATGAAACTATTTTTATTTATAAAACTTGAAAAATAATAAAAAAGGTAGAGACAAAAAGGATAAAAAAAATTAAATTTTATTATTATTTTTTTTACACACGAGGAAGCCTAACTTTCTATGTATTATATCATAAAGTCTTTTTAAAATTATTAATTTTCATTTAATTTAAAGTTTGAATAATATTTTTTTTTATTTCATTTATGTTTCTTCAATTTAAATTTAAATATAATTTGTTATATAATTATATAGTTATGTTATATTTTGTATTTTTTCTATAATTTGAATGATATATTTTTATTTTACTTTTAAATTACAAACATAAAATTATTTTTTTATATTTTAATATATTTTTTAAATGATAAATTAAAACCTTATTAGAGATTATTATTATTAAGTAAATTAAATTTTCACTTAGGAAACTATATACATTGTCGTGTCTTGTGTTTTATAACTTTCAATTTAACTATATCGATGTGTATGAGTCCACGTCTATATCCGTATTTATGTTTCATATGAAATAATTCTCGTAGGAAAGTCATTTCAAAAGATTAAGCAAAACTTAGTTTGCGACTTTTCTTTCACTCTTCTTATAATAATAATTCTTTTACTATGTATCAATAGTCTGGATGAAGGCCATTTTCTTGTCCCTACATGATGGAATTATGAATTTGTCCTTAAAAATCATGAAGTAGGATTGAAGTTAGAAAAGAGTTTTTGTATTTATGTAATTTTTTATTTTGGACTTGTTTTTTTTTCATTTGTTTGTATTGGACCTTTATTGGGTCTGGTATATGTTTTTATTTATCTTATAATTAGAGATTTTCTAGACTTTAGTGTTTAGAGACTTGTTGGATGAACTCATGACTACAAAGTTTATAATATATAAGTCTTTTTTTTTAGACTCTTATTCAGAATTTGCTCATTTTGGAATTTGAATCATTTTCTAAAATTAAGAATTCTCTAAAAGTTTTTCATTAGCAGTCCTTATCATTGAGTTTCCAATTCAAGGTGTGAATATTCCTCTACTGGTCAATTTATCTGCATTGTGGCATTAATTGAAGTAGATCGGAGTTTTATCATCTCTTATCCCTTCTACATTTTTTGTTTTATCAATTGTTTGATAGAAATTATCGAAAACGTTGAGGTTAGTTTTCCATCATTTGGTAATCAAAGTTTAGATCCAATGTTCTATAATTGTGTTGCAAATTTTTTGAAGTATAAATAGACATTTTTGCTTGTGCAATTCAAATTTTATTTTTTTTCCTTATTTCTTGATTCCTTATTGTTGAATTTTAGACGGTCCAATGTCTCTTTAGATTATCAAATCACCTGATAAAGTTTTGATGATAACAAAACTCAAGTATACATTTATATTTGATGATTTATATACTTTGTTCAGTTACTTCTTTATTAAAGAGCAACAGACACATGGTCCGTGAAGAGATAAGTTTTCTTACTATTTACTTTTATGTTATTGATTTGATTTAAATTGATTTTATATCATGATGTGCTTTAACGTTCAAATTTGTTCATAATGAAAATTATTCAAATTATTATGGAGCATTTAAATGTGATTAATTGATTTTATATCATATTGTGCTTTAACGTTCAAATTTGTTCATAATATAAATTACTCAAATTATTATGGAGTATTTAGATGTGATTAATTGATTTTATATCATAATGTGCTTTAATGTTAAAATCTGTTCATAATGAAATTTATTCAAACTATTGATGAGTATCTCAAATATAATTTCTTTATGTAATTTTAAATTATGTCCGATACAGAATTAATGAAGTTTAATGTAGTATGAAAATTAGAAAAATATTTCCAGTTTGAGCTCTATACATTAGAAAGTCAAGATTGCTCTATTTAAGCATCCCAACGACCAGTTTCTAAAAAGCTACATATAGAGGAGCAAGTTCAAGTTGAAGAAGAAACAAGGAGAAGCAAAAAGAGAAATACATCATATAATACATTGAAGAAAATATATTGAGTATCTATTGTCAATTTGCTATTGAGAGCATTTAGATTTTTGGATTGTGTGAAATCATTTTGTAATTCTTCATTATTGTGAAGAACCCTTGTGAGCTTTCATTGTTCTCTCTTTTGAGAGTGTTTCTTTAAATCTTGAGTGGTCTTGATCTCAGGGGGAGATTGGGACTGGTATAACCTAGAGAGGTTTGTGTACTCGCTATAACCTGGAGAGGTTTGTGTACTCGTTATAACCTGGAGAGGTTTGTTTACTCGTTGTAACCTGGAGAGGTTTGTGTACTCGTTGTAACTATTGACTGAATAGTGGAACCTCTTGAACGGTTTGTTCAAGGGAGAACTGGATATAGCCCAAGAGATTAGGGTGAACCAGTATAAAACTGTTTTATCTGTGCTTATATATTTTTGCCTTGGTTGGTGGTTTCTATTATAACGAATTGAGTTCAGGCTCCATTCAACCCCCCTTTCTGGATCCAGTTGTTCCTACACTTATTCGTTTTGTCACGATTCGGTTGTGATTTAACACGAGAATAATGTTTTTTTTTGTCTGTGTTCTTTGATTTGTTATCTTCAAATTTGACACTATGAGGATTGCACCGGTGCAATTGATGCAATTATTATTATGCTTCAATCTCCGATGAATTCAAGGTTGATCACAATAGTACAATTCCTCTGTGATTTTTGTTCCTGATTCACTGATGCTACAATCGATTAAGGTTAAGGTTGATTCAGTGATCAAAAATTGAGATTAGAGAATCAAAACGGTGACTAATTTGGAAATAATAATAAGCACTTGAATATTCAATTGGTGTAATAAGATTAGTAGGGAAAACATGAATTCAATAAATAGAAATTCTTAGTTAAGTTTCATTTCTAGTGTCTTTCGAAAATTAAAACTTCAATGAAGAATTAAAATCTCCTAAAAAAATATACTTATCCTCATATGACTACTTGTTTTGAACCTTAAGTGACATATCTCATGTGTCTACATAGATACGATTATCATAGTTTTATTATAATAAAAAAAGTAAGTTAATATAAATTAATAAATAAATAGTAGTAATATCTTAACACTATTATAAAAGAATATATAATTTATTTAATAATTCAATTAAACACAATCATATTCTACCAAATAGAAAAAAAAAATCATTCAAAATTGAAACAAGTATAAAATTGGATGAATTTGAAAAGATAATATTAAGTTTGAATATTTGATATTAGCATCTCTTATATAGTAAGATGTGTATCATCTTCAAGTTATAGTACAATTTTGATTTCAATCACTACAAGAAAAATTGGAATTACCAATGAAAAATTACCAGCAGATTTGTATATGTCAAGAAAATGTCATTATCAACGAATTTTAACAGCGAATTTATTGACAGAAAAATTTACTGGAAAATTATCTGTAGTTAAAATTCGTCAAAGTAAAAGTGCTGAAGAAATTTTGGCAACAATTCAATACATTTATCAAAGTTGAAAATGACTTACATTAGACTTCTATTTATAAAGTTTAGGTCAACCCATACCCTGATCTTCATATACCGTAACCCTAAGCCTCTCTAATAAGGAGTTAACACTTGCCAAGCCATGAATGGAGAGGATCCTCTCCACTGCCAAGGTGACATGTGACATTGGCATGGATCAATAACCTGGCCCTTGAGAGACGCCACGTATGCCCTAAGTGAGGTGCCACCTAAGCTTACATAAGGTGTCACTCTAGCCCTAAAGAAAGCACCACATAAGGCCTAACTCAAATATCTAGGCATTAGCTTCTCCTTTTCTTAGGGTTTGGCCTAAATACAAGGTCCAAAAATTTAAGACAATCTATTCTACTCATTAGCCCAAATACAAGGCCCAAAATTTAAATTCCTATACTACCTTGGTCCAAAATCCTATTTTACTTGGCCCAAAATAAATTTTACACTATTCCATACAATTTTTACAAGTAGAGGTTTTGTAATCTTGAAGCTCCAAAGTCTCTAGATTGATCTTCTCCAATTTTGAACTTGGGCCCAAAAGTTTCTTTGGAGGCCCAAACAAGCCCAACTGAGCCCAATCTCCTGATAAGCTCCAGATCAAAGCTCCAACATAGTGACCTTTTTATTATTGTCTACAGTATTGGATGAAGGATTGTATCATACCCTCCCTCTTAAAATATATCTGTCCTCAAATCTTGCATGAAGTTCATTAACTGTAGACTTCATTTCACTTCATCATTTTCCACCAGGGTCAAATATCCATTTGTACAAGATAAAAAACAAAAACGAGATGGATTTTATTATAAAGCGAAGAAGATTAAAGAAATAATGCCCTTTATTTTTGTTTTTAAAATTATTTGAACCAAGGACATATTTTTGTTCACTTTGTTGCTACTGCTTTGTGTAATACAATGACTTATCAAAATGAAGTTTTTGAAAATTTTCACAAGAATAATTAAAATTTGTACCTTTTTCCAAAAAAGAGTTAAGAACCATACTAATTCTTTTAACACGTTTCGTTTTAAGAACTAACTCTGACTCTTATTCTTTTAGTTTTTCCTTATTTTTATTCCTTTTCTTTTATATTTTTCTTTTTCGAATGTTTCTATCTTTTTTATTTCATCCTCTCTCACTTGTTGAGGTGTGAAAGGATAAAGAATGATCTTTTTACCCTCATGTAGGAAACTACTCTTATTAGGGAGGTCATCATGTTAAGTTTGTTTGTCAAATTGTCATGGCCGACCAAGTAAGATTTGTCCAACCTCCATTGGTACTACATCACAAGTCATTTCTTTATATTTTGCAATGGACCCAATGGAGATTGACGTACTTACTTGGTCTTTAATTATTATACCTCCTTCATTAGTAATCGAATGAAGTTTGTAAGGTTTTGGATGGGGTTAATAGTCAAAGACAACTTGTACAACAACTTGGAACTACAACAATTACATTAGGAACCTCCATCCACAATCACTGAACAAATATTTTTAGAAAACTTACAACAAGTGTGGAATAGATGTTCTCGTTGAGACTGTTCTAATTCATTATGTTGATTTTTTCAGCAACCTTCTCACCATAAGTAGGTCTCCTTCACAAGGTTGAATTTCTTCTTCTGACTCTAAACTTTTATCTTCACTATGAACTCTAAAAGTTGTTTTCAACATCGAAGGTGGGAAGTTCCTTGGTTTCATGCTCACTCACAAGAGGATTGAGGTTAACCCCGATAAGTATCAAGTCATCTTCCCCATGAGAAGCCCGAAGAATATGAAGGAAGTCCAAAAGTTAGTTGGCAAACCTATTGCCTTATCTTAGTGTATGCCAAGGTTGGCTGATAAAACCAAGTCAATCATTCATCTCTTAAAGAAAGCCTCAAAATTCCAATGACCCAATAATATGAAGATATGTTCTCTTAGGTCAAAGAATTCATGGCTTCACCCTCAGTCATCAAGAAACCCTCATCTGAGGCGCCCTTTTATGTGTACCTCTCGGTCCTAAACAAAGCCATTAGCTCGGTGTTGGAATAAGAAGTAGACAAAGAGCAAAGACCATTATACTTCGTCAGCTGAAGGCTATAGGATGTTGAAAAATGATATCAGATAATTGAGAAGGTGGTTTTGGCTTTTGTGCACCAGTTAGACGTATGCGGCCATACTTCCAGAACCACTCTATCGTGGTCAGAACCGACTTCCCCGTTGTGAAAATCCTGTCTAAGCCAGATTTAGCAGGGCAAATGATAGGTTGGTCAGTAGAAATCTTTGAGTATGGGATTAGATATGAACTGAGAGGCTCCATCAAATCTCAACACCTAATTGATTTCCTATAGAGTTAAGCCCAGAATTGGAACCTTCCAGTGATGATCACTAGATACTTCATATTAATGGGTCGTCCAACACAAAGGGGAGTGGGGTAGGCGTAGTACTGGAAGGTCTTGGAAATGTTTTGATTGAACAATCATTGCAGTTTGACTTCAAGATGACTAATAACCAGGCTAAATATGAGGCGTTAATAGCAGGCCTCATACTCGCTCAGGATTTGGGGGCAGAAAATATTGTGCGTAAGAGTGACTTACAACTCATGTTTGGACACATGACGGGAGAGTTCTAGGTTAAATACCCTTTGATGATGCAATAATTTCATAAAGTATGAAACATGTTGTCCCAATTTAGAAGTGCAAAGATAGAATATATTATGCGAGAACAAAATGCTCATGGACATTTGCTGTCAAAACTAGCTAGTACTAAAAAGAAAAATCGTCACTTGATTATTCAGCAAACCATCGTTGTTCCCAGAGTGACTCCCAAAACTGAATGTATGTCGATCTTGGAGGACCAAACCTGGATGACGCCCCTTACACAGTACTTAAATAAAGTCACGCGCGAGATAGAGCAAGAGGAGGCCATTTGGCAAAAAAATGCTTAGCATGTCCTAATAGGCGGCGACCTATATAGAAGAAGCTACTCCCACACCCTCTTGAAGTGTGTTACCAATGCCCAAGTTGAATACATAATGGAAGAGTAGCACGAAGGAGTGTGTAGCCTTCACTCGGGAGGTCGTAACATGATAGTCAGAAAGGTATAAAGCACAAATACGAGAGGTGGCCATGAAGGTTAGAGCTGCAAGGAGGTACAATTCCAAAGTTGAACTGGGAAGCTTCAGCTCAGTAGATTTGGTCTGGCAAATGTGGAGTGATGCTAGGAAAAATGAATAAAAGTTCTAAACAAACTAGGAGGGCCCTTTTAGAATTCCATGCATAGTAGGGAACGAAGTGTACAAGCTTGAATACTTGTTGGGGAAGACCATAACTAGAACATGGAACGCTTTGCACCTTAAATATTATTTCAGTTAAATGAAATAATGAGCACTCTTTCCTCACTTGGTATTTTTCCTTAAGGAGAGTTTTGATCAAGAAGGTTTTTTAACAAGGCTTCAATAAAAAACTTATTATAAAAAAAGAATTTACTTTGCATTGTTAATTTTCTTGTTGGGTAAGGAAGCTTCGTTATGAGATCATCCCTCCCAAACCTCTTATAATTGACACCTCGTCGGAATGAAAGTTGAGCAAGGAAGATTCACTCCATAGCAATCCCTCTCGGAATTTCACTTTGAAAAATGATACCTCATCAGTATAAAGGAATTGCACCTCATCTTAAACAGGGATCGTAAAAACGACAAGTTTTGTTCGGATGATTAAAAATTTTTCTCAAAATTTCAAACTCAAGCAAGTTTTATAAATCCAACAACTATACGGGTAGCAACGATGACATTCAATTACAAGATCAAAATAACACACCAAAGATCCTTTGAAGAACATAGTCATATACACACCAGGAGAAACATTAAACAAGACTAAATATCTTGAATCTCCCAACTTAGAAAATAAAGCCAAATTCATTAACAAGAAGGAATGAGTACATATAGGCATATAGTTAGACCTTTACGAAAGATTAATCAAAAAGCCACCTAAGGGCAGATACAAAAAGATAAGGCCTATTACAACAAACTACTCCTCACCCTCAGTTGGAGGATCATTGCCTTCATCAAGGTTAGTGGTACAGATATCTTCAATGGCAACAAGTTGACCCTCATAGACATCCTTACCTGAATCCAATTTTTGGTCAGAGGGCACTCCATATAGCAAGATAACTTGCCGAACAACCTGGTTAACACTTTTAGAGAAAGTAGTTAATACATAATCATTCAACTCAACCAACTCTATTTCATTTTGAACTTTTTCCAAGACAACATTGTCATGAGCCAATGTCGCCTCAGTCAGGGACTGCTCCAACTTCTTGGTCTCATCTACTTGAGCTTGTCGCTAATGCTTCAACTCTTTGCACTTTGAAGGCATCTCTCTCGACCTCCAACTTCTTCAATTGGCTTCCCTAAACCAAATTTACATCTAAGGTCGCCTTTAGGTTGTTGGTCAAAACTGCTAACTCCTTTAATTTCACTATCTCTAGAGTTGACCCTTTGGCTACCTCAGAATGCAAAATTTTTGCAAAACCAAGTGCATAACTCTTTATCTCTAACCAAGCGCCCCTCTTGGTTAGGGTATGAGAAAAGCTCGCGCCTTTGAAAAAAACTAAGTTTGGGGCGAAGAGTTGGTTTGCAGCACCCGAACCCTTATCTAAGGTCTCATGACTAGATCTCTTCGGCCAAGGAGAAAAGTGTTTTTTCGAGCGTTCCTTTCGCTTGTTCTTCTTCTCAACAATTGGGGGGAGCAAGATCCACAAAAGAAGTTGGTGTTGAAGCCCCCACTAGCTGCGAAGCCTTGGCAATAGTCGTCTCCTTCTCGACCTGAGGGGTCCTCTCAAGGCGAATCTTTTTCAAACGCTCGAAGAAGTTTGAGCCTTGATGAGCCATCATGCCTAAAAGCCAACAAATGATTCACCAAAGTTAAAGTAGCCGAGAACTAACAAAGTTATAAACCATACCCCCTTTTACATGAACCCATCAGTGGGTAGAAAGGTAAATCTTAAGAATTGTGTGGATGGGAAGCCTCCTCGAAAATCCAGGATGTCAAACAACTTCTTGTCATTCTAGGTCACATAGGATCTCAAGCAAGAGTGAAACCAGATAGGACTCCATGTCCAATAATAAGGAAACTTGGGAGTATCCCCATCTAAAAAATGGTGTTTGTTAGTAGGCTTAATCAACACTTTGAAAAAAGAATCTTTAAAATACTTATAAGAAGAAGCAAAAGGAGAAAACAAAATGACTCTAAGTTGAGTTATCAAAGATAACTACCTAATCGGGTCAGATGGACGAGAACTGTAGTAATGTAAATAAATGTAAGGCAAAGGATTAAGACGAAGCATTTCAACCAAAAGCCGAAAAGCTTGGAATGACACCCAAGAATTTGGGTGAAGTTGTGTAAGCGCCATGTTCACGGTACGAAACACACTCATGATGAACTCATCAAAAGGCATGTAAACATGAGAATCTGTAAAAAGACACACATACATAAAAAAAGAAATTAGTGTTATTGTCCACTCGACCATGACAAACGTTGTTGATGACAATGCAGCGCTCTAGGGTTAACTCACCCTTGACCATGCTATCAAAGAGTATGGTCACACTAGCCGCATATGATTCGACCATGGACGACCGCCTATATTTTAAGAATTGATGGGTCATGTGAGAAGTTTCCCACTCATATTCAGTCCTACTTGGAAGGTCAGACTCAGAGATCTCAGCCGCTAAGTCCTCGACCTTATTTGATTGATCCATCCTGAGCACTTGAAACTCTGAACTCAAGGTATTTTCCCTTTACCCGTTGACTCAGTAGAATCACTATAAGATACAATATCCTTAGGCTCAGAAAAACTAGACAAGAAAGACATGGTTACCTCGAGGAATAAACGCTCTAGCCACTACGAAAGTTCTAAAATGTTGGATATCAGAAAATTTTGAGAACTTTGACATCCCAAGTTGCTATTTATAGGAATCAAAGGGTGACCAACGAAAAAGTGTGACTCTTTGTCTTCCAGGGATTCAGCAAGCGCAAATCTCCATATAAATGCTTTCATCAACCCTATTACAACCTTTCATACCTATAAAACTCTTCGTGACATCACTTCGCGATACGACTGAAAGGTGCAAAATCTTTATCGATGATGGTTCAACAATCTCTTAGTATTTTGCAAAGGAAGGACAACCTCCATTCACAAAGAAAATGTTAATCTCTCACGAGCACACCCCTTCAAGATTGGGGGCAAGTGTACTGTGTGGGCCAACAACTCCTCGGTCTAGAATGAGACTGAGAACTCTTTGGTTAGTAGCTAGAAAATAAAATAATAAATTATTCATTCAAGTCTGCATAGGGTCATTCAATCACATCAATGTTACAATATATTTGACCTCTATAAAAAGGATCCTCTGTCCAGGAAAAAAATTATGTTTTCTATCTGATATTGCTTCTTTGCTTTGATTTCTGAATACTTACTTTGGTATCGAAATACCTTTTACAGGTGTTCCGTCTGCCTAAGAGTTGGAAACCGGAGAGTAATTATTCAATACTGAATATCGTATATAAAACATTGAAGTCTCTCGTATATTTATAAGAACATTGTCCAATTTTATTATAATTTATCTTTTTATTTGACAAACTACTAGTCCATGTGCTTAGGACATTTTTCCGTTAAACAATTGAAAAAAAAATATTTTTTTATTGGGATGCGGAAAATGTACTCCCTTACAATTTTTTAATGTGTTTTCACACTACTAAAAAACAACTTTTTTTTTTTTAATTCTTTAACTATTACCTTAAACCATTTAAATTCTATTGAATTTGTTTTATTATTTTAATTAGTTGGACACTATAACTCAATCTTTACTAACTAATCGATCGCAACTAATCAATGGAGCTAAAAGACCAAACGGGTTAAAATTTTCATTGGATCAATAATAAAATTTTGGCTCTCAATCATTTATCAATTTACCAGTGAATTTCTTTTAATGTCGTTTAAGACGGTATACTTTGTAGAGAAATAAACGTATGTGATTGAATAAATAATTTTTGAAAGAATAAAACAAAAGTATATAATAAGTTAATGAGCAATTTTCGTAAAAAAAACATAATTAACAATTTTCTAAAATTACATAGCGATAACGATTGATTTAAAGTACAAGTTCTGGTTCCTATTCAAGTAATTTTTTGACCCTTCAAAATATCTTTTACCCATTCAAGTGCACGTTATGTTTGAACTAGTTCTGCTTTCCTATTCAAGAATTTTTTATCCCTTCAAAATATCTTTTACCCTTTGAACCATTTGAGATACAACTTTATATATACATCGCTCATGGTAATTTGTCACTTTCTACTTGGCGATTAGGCAATTGACATTACATTATTCTCACCATGGAAATAGCTAGACGAGAAAGAAAGTGTGGAAACCGCTTACCTATACACAAAATATGCCAAATTTGAAGGCCTTTGCTTTAGTCTTACGCTTCTAAACAACTTTTTATTGTTTAGAGTTAAATTGGAGGTGCCCTATTCTAAAGGGCATGAACATTAGAGGTACACTCCATTTTTTATGGCTAGAATGGCACGTAGGCAATACCCTCTCTAGTATCTTCTATTTTTGCGTGCAAGTTAACGATGGATTTCTCACCTTATTTTCTCCCACTCGAATGAAGTGGTTGGGCTGCGAATCCGACATCTTTCTCTAAAGTTATTGATTTTCACATCCTATGTTACAAACACAAAATCTCCTCCTCCTCCTCTTTCTTTCTTAATTAAGCTTCCCCTTTCCCATAATTCACCATTAGTTGCACCTACAAATTATACACCCATTTGAAATGAAATCATTTCCCCTTCAGCAAGAAACTTGGGCTACATTTATATCCAACATTACTTTTTCATTATTCTGAATTCCACTAGGCTTGTCAGTGATTTGAGTCCTTCATCAACCACCAATTACATCGATCAATGGCGGCAATCAGCAACTTCCGTTTACAATTCCCACGGAATTTAAACGATTCAAAGAAGAATGTGAGCTTTTATGCTCCATGCAACATTACTAACGTATTTAATAATAAACGAAGATTTTTGTCGGTGACCGCAAATTACAGTGATAGTCCTCGAAAAATGGACACTGCCAACAGAGTAAATGTGAATGGAATACACGTGGCAGAGGCTCCGCTGCAAGCTGGAAAGTTGGTCAAAGAAAGTGCAGCAGATGAAGCTATTGTTACCAGCTTGCGTGGAAGGTTTGTGGAGGATAAGTTTGTATTTAGGCAAATTTTTGTTATCAGGTCTTACGAAATTGGACCAGATAAAACTGCCACCATGGAGACACTCATGAATTTTCTTCAGGTTAGCTTCACAATTCCACCATTGATAAATAACTCAATTTATTATATCATATCCACCATTTTCTAATATTGTGCCTAACAAAATTTATCATGGTTACGATGTCCAACGATTACACCATAAAATTGAACAAAAGTATCTTGTGATCTTTATCAGTATGACAACATAGTTCTGTTCTGCATTTGTATACCTTGTTGAAGATAGTATGAATAGTAGTTTCAATAGATAATGAATGAGAGTGTGATTAAAACAAAGCGATCGAAATTCATTTTCAGGAAACCGCTTTAAATCATGTCACTAGCTCTGGGATTGGGGGAGAAGGATTTGGAGCAACCCGCGAGATGAGCCTTCGAAAACTCATTTGGGTTGTTACTCGTATTCAACTTCAAGTTCAGAAATATAACAAATGGTAAAAATATAATGCTTTTTCAAACCTTTGCCTTGCATGTCAATACGAAATACTTGTGACCTCTTGTGTTTGATTGTTTGGTTCAAAGAATTAAAAGCAAGAGCATAAATATGTGACAGGGGAGACGAGATTGAAGTTGATACTTGGGTCGATGCAGCAGGAAAGAATGGAATGCGAAGAGATTGGATAATCAGGGATCACTACACCAAAGAGATTATAACAAGAGCCACAAGGTGCAAAAAATCATCTTTTCCATACACTCTAATCACAAATGACATCGAGGTTTTCTCAATATTCAATACATGATAACAAAATTCTCTGGTGCAGCACATGGGTGATCATGAATAGACAAACAAGAAGACTTTCCAAGATCCCTGAAGAGGTTAAACAAGAGCTTGTTCCTTTTTACCAAAACAGGCTTGCCGTTCCTACTGAAGAAGTAGATTGTGAGAGGATAGACAAACTCACTGATGACACAGCTGAGAGAATCCGATCTGGATTGGCTGTAAGTTTCATATCTCTTTATTATCAATCACCATTTTTCCTTTAGTCAAACCTTGCTTTTCTCAAAAGCAATTACGATGTCTTCTGGTTAAGGTCATTGTATTAAGCCCTTCATGTTGTAATACAGCCAAGGTGGAATGACATGGACGCTAACCAGCATGTCAACAATGTGAAATACATTGGATGGATTTTAGAGGTAAATTGTTGACATAAAACAAGTAGCTAGAAATGGCAAAACAATTTACTCTATATGTGGCAAAGATAGCGATACTCCATTTACTATAGACATCATTAATTAAACTTTCAAGTAAAAAAGTATCAATGTTGATCAGGCATAGACGTGATTTTGTTGTTGCAGAGTGTGCCAATTGAAGTTCTAGAACATTACAATATGACGAGCATGACTTTGGAGTATCGACGTGAATGTACACAATCAAATATTGTGGAATCAATGACGTGTCCAACAGCAAGAGTTTTTGAGTCCAATAATAATTCCAAGAACAGAAAACCGGACCTGCAATACACACACTTGCTTCGTCTGCAGCATGATAAAGCAGACGTTGTTCGAGCCAGAACTGAGTGGAATTTCAAGCAAAACCAACAGTGATAATAACATTGACAAAAAACAGAGTATCTATGGATCTTATCTTGTACCCTTTTTTTTTTTTTTTTTTTTTTTTTTTTTTTTTTTTTCCTCTTTTTTTTTTTTTTTTTTTTTTTTTTTTTTTTTTTTTTTTTTTTTTCCTTTTAGCTTTCCCCTCTTCTGGTTTTCCTTTCTAGGATCCTTTACGTTCTACATTCATTACTTTTTCCTTAATCCTATTTTGTAAATTCTTTCCGTGAGAAGAACTATAGATTGCTAATTATTCAGAAATCTATTATAAATAAAAGCATTTTGATAATAACGCTTAGAATTTCAACGTCTATGGCAAAGAAGTTTTAATGTTATTTTAGTGTTCTCAGAGTTAATTGCCTAATGCTGCATACTCAAAAACCAAATTCTTAAGATTAGGTGGTTGAAATGCTGCTAACAATTGATATAATTCAACCACAAATATTTTTACATGCAAGATAATTTGGGCACAAACCTATCCCGCCAACAATAATTTTTTCTGCTTAGGGATTAAAAATTAATATAAAAAATCACGGATTCGCTACTCATCAATAAATGAGTATTCGTGATATATTACTTTCCTAATTGATATTGTGAATTATGCATTTATTATTCTTTTGCGTTAATGTAGTTTATTAGGTTGGATACTCACCAAATTACGAAGGAGATCTAAGCTCCAAGGAAAGGAGTTGTTGATCACCAAAAGCAGTTGTTTCAATTTCTGCTATTAAAGAAGATACTCTTTTCATACATGTCTTCGATGTTTGAGTATGTTTAGAATGATATATATTTAAACCACTTTATAGTTCATTTGACTAATTTATGAGTTTGTTTGATCAAATAAAAAAAATGATAGACTTTGAGTTTTTGTATCATACATATCTTCAATGTTTTAATCAATTTCACAACTATTTCTTCTCTTTTTTCACATTAGAATTAAAATTTCTTTTCACCTCTTAAAAATGTCTCTCTATTATCATGTCATCTTATACGTAGGTAACTTTTATCAATGTTGACACAAGCATCCAATATAGAGGATAATATAAGATAAAATAGATTCGAATAATTAATTTTCATTATTTTTTATGATAAAAATAAGCAATTAAAAATATTAGATTATATAGTTTTTAATTTTTTAAAAGTAACTACCTATTTTAGTTAATACATTATTTATACAATTCACTTTTTATGGAATATATTGATTTTATTAGCTCACACAATTTGTTCATGTATTGTTGTAGGCCTTGAATTTGAATTCTATAGAATCCCCTAAAATGCAATATATATGAGCATGAAGGAAAGGACAAATAATGCTAAATATTAATAAAAGTAAATACTCCAAAGGAAAGGACAAACAATTCATGAGAATTAAATTAAAGATGTTTTCTATCATTAATTTAGTTAAATCCTAAACCCTAAAATAATAATAAAAAACTCCAGATTTAGTTACCCAAAAACAAATGAAGTTCAAAACTAACATATTAATCATGCATAGAAATCGAGCAAATGAATAATTCACTAAAAAAAACTTTATGTTAAATTTTAAATTGTAGTTGTCATTCTTTATGAGAAGTAATTAATACGGCATTTATCAAGGTTAAATTTTTTTCTGTTATATTATTATTGAAAATTATGATACTATAAAAAATCGATTCATAAGAAGTTAAACTATATTATGTCATTTATTTGAAGTAATACTTTTCTTACGATTTTTTTGTTTTCCTAATTAATTTGACTGACCCATTTTCTAAATTCACTCACTCATCTCCAATTTCTTAGACTCTCACATTTCTCGCGTTTTTACCTATGTTAGAGCTTAAAAAAAAACAAATTTAGGGTTTTTTCTTAACAGCTCCCAAAGAACACCAATCCAAGAGGAAACTCTATAATAAATTCCGAATAAAAAAGAAAGATATGATAGAGTTGATTTACATAATATTATTGACCTATTTTTATAACGAAAATCAACTTTTCGCACTCTTAAAATCTACTTGATTCTCAATTTTATTTGGCTTTTCTTAATAACTGAGTATAAGAGTGAGGAAAAAGATTTGATTGCTAATTTATGGTATTTTGATTGAATTTGAGCAGAAAAACATTGGATTAGAAGAAAGAGGATTGAAGCCTTGAAGGAATTAGAAGAAAGAGGATTGAAGACTTGAAGGAATGAGAGAAAGAAGCAAAATTTGGACAAAAGAAGCCAAGCCCAGGAACAAGGGCAGAGAAATGCACCCAGCGCCGATTACATGGGCTCGACGCAGGTTGGACAAAGCTTGGACCTGTAACAGAATCCAATGGCGTTCAGCGAGCTAACCTGAGTTGGGCGTGACTACTGAATTTGGGATTTTATTTAATAGTTGATTGTGTTAGCTCCAAGAGTTGCTAGAGGATTTGATGAAATCAACAAGTGAATAAAGTCTAAAAAATCAAGAGGACTGCAAAGAGAACCATGAAGTTGATGAAGTTTTTGGTCCTAGACTTAGGCTTTGTGTGTGTGAGTTTTGCTCTTGATATAAAATCATATGTTGCATGTTTCATAATTTAAAGTAAGCTCCAAAGTTAATATTGGTTAATCGAATTAATCAAAGTTCCCGAATAAAGGTGTTTCAGAAAGAAAAATTAATAAACTAGTTTTATTCTGGACTTAATAAAGTTTTGTCTCATAGAAATTCAATTGATTGAACAATAATTACAATCGATTGAAGTTTTAACAAATTTAAAACAATTTTTCTTTATAAAGAAGAGGCACATGATTTTTTAAGTATCTTCATTCTGTGCAAACTTTGTGAAACTTTTAGAGAGAGAAAACGTGCTAAACACCTTGAGAATTTTTTATAATCCATTCTTCTCTTCAAGAACACTAATCTTGGAGCATCACTTTGGTTGTGAATTTGTGTAACAGTGATCTTATACGGAGCTAAGTGTTTGTACTCTGTTCTTAATACCATTATAATCTGTTTGAGTAGAATTACTGTTGAGATTGTTCTATTCTTGATTTTCTTCTTATACTGTGAGGTTGTTGTTACATATTACATAGGGTGTGTAATTGTAACTGGTTTAGTGCAGTAGGTTCTGCATTGGTTGAATAGCTACTATAGGGTTCAGTAGGTTGTTTGCTGATGGGAGTAGTGGTTGCTTCCGGCTTGCAAGTATTGTATTGTGTAAAACTGATCTTTGTGATCTTTTTAGTGGAAATCTTTGCTGGTTGGCAAAGTACTGGACATAGCCCTTGAGGAAGGGTGAACCAGGATAAAATCTTGTGTTCTTGATCTTTCTTTCTCTCTTCTTGAACACTTCTTGATTCTGTTCTTGTTTGCACAATTAATTATTCTTAGCGTATAACTGATTGTTATTATCTTCTAGTGTTATCTTTGAGTGTTTACTGAAACTGTTCTATACTTATTCAATTGACTGTATTAATTCTTGATTCTATTTTTTCGTTAACAGTGATTACTGTATATTTGTCTGTATTTTTGAAAATCAGTTTTCTTGAACCAATTGATATTTCTTGAATGTTGTTTTAAATTGAACCGCTTTCACTATTATTGATTAAAATCTTTTTGTACTCTGTGTATGTAATTGTTACTAGATTTCTTTAAACAGAGTTCTTGATAATACTGATTGTGATTCATCAATTAACTGATTCTTTTCTGATTGAAGTTACTTTCTATTTTGAATATACTGTTTCCAATTTACTCCATTGTTTTCTGAGTTTTCTGAAATACTTTCTGGTTTCAGTTTATTGCTTCCGCATATGATCTGACTGAATTCTTACCATATCTTGTTTCAGTTAATTATTTCTGCTCTGCAATATATTGAACATTTACTGTACAATTCATAAAATCATTTTTCAATAGTTATAATAAAGAATTTTTCATCTAGTTTTGAAAATTGATAATTGTTTGCAAAAAATTTCTAAGTTCGATTCACCCCCCCTCTTGAACTCAGTCTAAACTTATTTTACAATTGGCATCAGAGCTAGGACATGAATCCCAGTCAAGTTTTCGATCCATGGCTGAGAACAAACTACCTTTTGCTAAGGGAGCCTCTATACACAGGCCACCTATATTTTCTGGGATGAATTACCAGTTCTGGAAAGTGGGGATGAAAATCTTTATTGAATCCATTGATCGTGGTATTTGGAATGCCATAGTAAATGGTCCTTATATTCCTATGTCTATTGTGGATGATGTGTCTATTGTAAAATCTTATAATGAATTATTTGAGGTTGAGAATAAAAGAGTTCAGTAAGATTGTGTTGCAAAAAATATAATCACCTCTGCCTTAAATCTTGATGAATTCGTTAGGATATCCTAGTGTAGCTCCGCAAAGAAATGTGGGACATATTGGAAGTCACACATGAAGGAACAAATGATGTAAAGAGAGCTAGAAAGCATGCACCCATCCAGGAGTATGAGTTGTTCAAAATGCAACCAGGGGAAACCATTGCAAATGTTCAAAAACGGTTAACTCATATTGTCAAACGTCTGATTAGATTGGGAAAACAGTTTGACAAGGAAGAGTTGAACATCAAAATCCTCAAGTGCTTGGATAGGTGCTGGCAGCCCAAGGTGACTGCAATATCTGAGACTAGAGACTTGACCACCCTCACAACAGCAACACTGTTTGGCAAATTGAGGGAACATGAGCTTGAGATGACAAGACTGAAAGAAATAGAGAATGTTGAGAAGAAATCCAGAAGTCTTGCACTCAAAACAAAAGTTGCAAAAGTTGAGTCCAGTGAGGAGAGTTCAAATGAGTGCAGTGATATTGAAAATCTCAATTTATTGACAAAGAGATTTTAGAAATATATCAAGATGAAGGGCAAGATGAGGAATCAACAGAGTAAAAGGTATAATAAGAAAACTAATTCTAATTCGAATAAATTCACCTGTTTTGGTTGTGGTAAACAAGGTCATATGAAAGTAGACTGCCCAAGCCTTGCTAACAAAGAGAAGGCAAATGAGAAGAGGAGTCACAAATCTAGAGAAGGTAAGAAAGCCTACATTGCTTGGAAAGACAATGTAAAATAAGGTTTAGACCAAGTTCAAGAGGGGGGGTGAATTGAACTTTGAAAACTTTTCGCAAATCTGATTTATTCTTGAATTAGAGAATGAAAATTCTTTATTCAATCAATTGACTGTGTAATTCTGAACTGTCAGGTAAACAATCGATTGAGTACAGCGGAATATATCAGAGTTAAACCCAGAATTCAGTTAAACCCAGAAATCAATTAAACCCAGAAATCAGTTTACAGTGTAAGATTGTGCTAACCCAAATTTAATATGTTTAAACACAATCCAGTATATTACACACAATCCAGAATCACAGTTGATTATGCAAACAAATGTTCAGAGTATGATTAACAGTATGAACTGATTTTAATCCAGTTAATTTTAAAGATGACAACAGTGAATAAAGGCAATCAAGAAGAGTAGGGAGAAAAGCAAGAACATAAAATTTCTATACTGGTTCACCCTTCCTCAAGGGCTACGTCCAGTCCTTTACAAACTAGCAAAGATTTCCACTAAAACAGATCACAAGATCAGTTTACAACCCTTGCTCCCAGCAAGTTACAAACTGCTCCCAGCAGTAAACCCAAACCTCACTGAACCCCTCAGCTTGTGTGTAACCAGTGCAGAAACCCACTACTCCACAACACTTGCAGTCCGCAAGCAACACTGCTCCCAGCAACACTCACCCTCTACTGAACCCTTCAGTAGATGTGAGACCAGTGCAGAACCCACTGCACCAACTCAATTACAAACCCAGTAATTGAAAACAACAAACAGATTGCAAATCAACAGGATCAGAGAAGATAACTGCATGCTTCTACACAAAACAGATTACACAGAATGAAGATCAGGTGTAGAAGACTTAGCTTTGGTCCAGAATCAAAGTAGCAAGAACCTCACTTCAAGGATGCTTCAAAGATTCACGTTCTTGGAGGTTTCTTGGTTTGAAAAGCTTTGCAAGACTGATGATCGCACAAAAGGGGCAATATCTCTCTTAGAAAAACTCAAGGAATGCTTTTCGAAAGTCTTTGAATTGATAAATCTGAAAGTGATGATTCTCATTCCTTTAAATACCCAAAATCAGTTTCAAAAACTGCTTAGCTGTCAAAATTCAATTAATTGAACAAACCATTCAATCGATTGAATTTAACCGTTAGTTTGACCCAGTCAAAGTTTTCAGTTGTAACAGCCATAACTGTATTTCTGTTGTAACAGAAATAACTGTCACATTCAATCGATTGTTTTGGAAATTCAATCGATTGAAAACCGTTTTCCATGCCACAAGTGATTAAGGACTAAGCCAATCACCAACACACAAACCCAACTAAGGACCAAGACCTAAACACCCAACTATCTTCATGTTGGCACAAAGTCTTCACTTGAATAATTCTGGTCCACGTTGGTTCCAACAGATTCTTCATGAGGCAGTCTTCATCGGCTTCATATGCTAAGCCTTGGTGCTCACAATATTGACTTCATCAAATCACGTGCTTAGCCTTGGTGCTAACAATCTCCCCAAATTTGATGAAGGCAATCTGTAGTGTGTTGAGTTTAATAAATTGAACCTGAAGTACCTGTCTATTTACTCAAGCAGTTTATTAGCATCATGAAGTCCAATAGGTTCAGAGTAAAATTATCAAATTAGCTGGTTTAGTTAAAGAACAGTTAATTGAATTTCTTCCAGAATGCAAATTCAGTTTATTCAGATCAAGATGTTTTACTCCCCCATACTTTGATGTCCCTTAAAAGCATATAAAGAGATTAAAAACATAAGGCAATCATTCCATTAATATATCATCATAGAAAATTGCCGATTACATCAAGGACATAGATCATGATTAAGGAAACATCAACAGACTGAAAAAAAATAACAGAGCTGCAAGTGCTGGCACATACCCAGCAGATATTCAATCAACCCAAGCTTAGTACTAGACTAAGCAGATCTGAACTTAAAACAAACCAACTGAGAGACAAACAGAAACAGATTGAAACAGATGACACACAATAAACTGTAAAACACACAGGGCACGAAACACACACACAATTAATTCTCCCGCATTGAGTTCATCAAATGGAGGGGAACAATCATCAACCAAGCAGTGTGTACACTAATCTTCTGGCCCATAAAACATCTGCCCCAGCTTTCCTTGAATGTCATCCACTCGCTCTTCCAGGTTCTGGAAATGAGTCTCGCAATACTCATGATGAGACTTCTAGTTGGACTCGATGCTGTTCAGTTGATTGATCATCAATTGTTCAAACCTGGAGAAAGACTGTTCTCCAGTCCCCATGTCTCCTCCAGTAAACTGCTCAACAGCAGTACTTGTTTCAGCACCTTCAGTCTCATCTTCTTCAGCAGTGGCCTTGCAAATCCATTGATTTCCATTAACCTTCTTCAGCCCTATTTTGTTCAATGTAGCCACGGTGATCTCACTTTGAGCTTTATCTTCTTCACTCAACTCATTCTCCACATCAATATCATAGTACTCAATGAAGCTAGAGATCAATATTGCATAGGGAATTTTAAATTCAGGCTTTTTCCTAATGCGGACCAGCTGCTCCTTAATGACAC